>ENA-OWON01000003-OWON01000003.1-gut-metagenome-genome-assembly--contig:-NODE-3-length-255910-cov-19.626139_pt1 | contig 255910 bp, 221 predicted proteins | sample MGYA00248257_ERZ651798 | MGnify/ENA primary metagenome ERZ651798 (study PRJEB26908, sample SAMEA4031708) | gut metagenome | biome: gut; feature: normal infant; material: stool | place: China | collected... | reverse complement strand
AAGTTTGAAAGCAGCAAAGCAGCGGGAATGAGATATGCAGTCGTAGGATTTGATGCAAATGGCAAGAGAGTGCTTGATTCAGGCTGGCAGACAGGAGCAACATACACACTTGGAAAAGATGTGGTAAGCTACAGACTGTTATTCTCATATACAGATAACAGAACAATGACAGTAGAAGATACATTGAAAATAGAAAAGAGTCTATCTATTATACCAGCTAGCGCAATTGATGATTGGGAATTACCTATAATGTAGATATATCAATTTACTATGGTGATTACATTGAAAAAACAAATCAATGTAATCACCATCATATTAATATCTGCGTAAGCGCAAAATAATTCGACGGATTGCAACAAATTAATTATCAACCCATAATAAGTATCAGGAAATGCTAGTGTTTTACTATACTTATGTTTGCTAGATGCTGGCATTTTACTCTAATTATTATGAGGTAAAAGCTATGAGAGCACCAAGAGTACCAGTCGAAGAACAATACCGCCTGATCATGGAATGCCGCAAAAGCGGACTGTCTGATCATCAGTGGTGTTTAAACAATGACATTAATCCAGGCACCTTTTACAACTGGGTTAAGCGTCTACGCAAGAATGGCTGCGGAAATATTCCTGAGAAAAATCAGCTGTCAACTTATGAACAGTCTCATCAGGAAGTTGTAAAAATTGAGATGAATTCCATTTCGGTTCTCACTGACATGAATAAAAATACTGATACAGCCGCAATGGAGTTAATGATTGGAAACGTGAATCTGCGCATTTCAAACGAAACGGATCCACTGCTTCTTGCCAAAACAATCCAGATATTTGCGGAGCTTTCATGCTAGGCGATATAACAGCTGCCGGCGAGCTTTATATTGTGACTGGGTAAAGGCACTTCTATGGGAAAATGATGGCTTTGTACTCCTGTATAAACGCATGGAAGTAAAAGGCAGGTTCCGCTGGCCACGTTCAAGCCTGGAAGTGCGTCAACTTACATGGCAGCAATTCGATTGGCTTATGTCAGGCTTGAAATCGAACAGCCCAAAGCATTTAAAACGCCGTGAAGCCTTGAAAATAGCTGACTTGAAAAAGTAAATTCCAGTGTAAGAGTAAATTCCATCGTGATTTAAATTTTGCTGGTTTAACAAGAAAGTTTTGGACTAAATCTCTCGTTTTCTGCTATAATTAATGTAACTTATCGAAATTTTCTCGATTTCTAGACATGCTAAATAGGCTACTGGAATTCGGTGTGCTAGACTAAATTCCACCAGCCGCATCTTAAAAATGTGAAAAGTTTACATCCAGTCTGACAGCAGATTTCGATTAGTTTTATTAATGGTTAAAGCGTATCAGCTTAGGCGTCAGATTAACCTTATCTGGTTCAATCGGCTTAAGCTGAAATGCTTTTAAGATATCCTCACCAAGCGTTTCTAATGCAACTTCATATGGTGTCCTTCAACTGAGGATTTCTCGCGGAGTGGAGTTGATGTGGTTTACGATGAGATTCACATCCCATTGTGTTAAGAATTCAAAAGAAGTTCCTTTCGGTAAAACCATAAGAAAGCATCCATTTCCACAAAAGACGACAGGTCTAAGGAACAAAAGTCTGAGTAGGTTCTGTCTGTAAAAACAGAACAAACAGTGATTTGTGTTTTATGGCACTTTCGCGGTTTGAATTTTGCCTGTCTTTTCAAATCAATATTTCTTGCTGTGAAGAGTCCTTTGTCAATGTATGTGTACATAGAGCGGACAGATATATCCAGTTCCGGGTGATTTGTAAGGATTTGATAAGGGGATTGCCCCTGCTCAATCAATGGAGATATAATCTGGTCTTTCTGATGGAGCTGGTGCTTGGTCATATTTATTCCAGAACGAGAAGATATCAGCAGTTCACGATATTTTCTGTCAGCAGCACGGCCGTTGTAATAGTATTTATGTGCAATTGTGCAGCGATTTATCTTTTTCGTGCAGCCATTGCAAACATATGGCGCTTTGTCCAATCGTTTACATCGTTCTTTTTCAAAGTCCTTGCAGGTCTGATTACATGTAGGACATGAGGCACATTTAATGCCACAGAGAAGGATTTTTCCACAGGCATTGGTCTTTTGACAATGGTAACGATGAATGCAAAAGTTCTTTGCGTTATAAAAAGTACCTTTGTGATACCAATCTGAAAGCCGATGAGCACGGACTTCTTTAGATATAGTTGTTGGATCTTTACATAGAAATGCTGCAATGTCTTTAAAGGGAGTCCCTTTTGCCAGTTCATTTTCAATATAGATACGATCATTTAAAGCAAGGTGTTTCTGGTTTCCTGGTATATATTTACTCATAATGATTCTTCTTCTACTGCTGTCAGAAGGAGTCATAACCATAACATGATTGTATGAAAGAGTAAATATCTACTGTGCGAGAGTAAATTCCATCACCCTATTGGGCGGTGGAATTTAGAAATTCATTTTAGGATGCTTTTAAATTCGGTATTACTCTATTGAAGATCAACAAATACAGCGGTATACTACTATAAATATATGTTTGAGGAAGTATTAGTATGCCTGAATTTTGTTTGAAAAAAGAAATTGAAAAAAAATTACCTACTAATGATAGATTCACCATTGCATTGATTTTGCTTTGTTGCAACTTTTGTAAAAAAGTCCACGAAAAAAGTGAAATAGATAAGTATTCTAAATTGTTCGTTGAACCGCTATGGATTTCCATGAAAAAGGAGAAGCACGCTTTCTTTAGAGCAATGGGTTCCGCCATCTTAGAACATACAGCCGAACTGTTTCCGTCATCGAGCGATGAGCAGGCAGAAATGCAAAATATTGTTGCATCGGCTAAACGAGCTGCTTCTAGTGGTAACAATAAAGAGCTGATAGATTGTTTCTCTAGCGTCTCGCATAGTACTTACTTAAAAATGATGGCCCAATGGCATTTTTATGAGCTCTATGATGCGGGATTTGCTGCTGCATTATGCTATCTTTCGGCTAAAGCAGATATCCGTTATATGGCTTTTCGAACACAATTTTTATACGCAGAAGATAATACTGTGTTTTTTGATATAGGGGTTTCACTTGATGAAGGATTTGTTGAGTATACAACTCAACAAATTACGCAAATGCTTGGTGAAGAATGTTTGGAAGATGCATACTATTTCGAAGTAGAGTTTTATAAAAAGATTGCCCAAACATTTGGAATTAAACGACAAGAAGAAGGCGAAGTTATATTTAAAAACGGTGGTCCAATGTTACTTTATGAACATACAAAGCATGCGGACAAGTGTGCTTTTTATCAACTATTACAATTGTCTGATTGCCAAAATTGGCGTGAGGCTAGTCAAATACTAAAACATATTGTGGAGACAGAGAGCAATGGAAATGATTTGTAATATCACAAGAAATGATGAAACCAAGTTGGCTAACGCATTACGAAGCATATACTCTTCGGTTGTCATCAATGAATCTTTCAAAGATCAATCAGCATTTTTGCAAAGTGTCATTCTTCTTGTTGATGATGACATAAAATATGGACAATCACTTAGGGAAGTAAATCCTACTTTATCCTATAGAATATCCACTACACACGAATTAGCCGCTGCTTTTATTAGAAAGTATCAAAATGTAATAGACAAGGCAGGTAAATTAGCTTATTCAGCAAACGAAAGATATGGTTACACCGTTGATATCGCCTCTGTTGTAGGACCTTATATATTATATCAATGTGGTATTACCGACGAAAATTTATCATTTTATATTGCTCTTGGAATGACACTATCCAATATTATCTGTGATATTCTTGCAAAACATGAAGAAAAAAATATTGAGCAATTAGAAACCGAACAAATGGCAACTGTTTGTAAAGCAACATACCATCTTTTGAAAAAAACTCAAAAGAGAAATCAGTTACACAAAGTGCATGATCCCCAAATCGAAAAGAGTATAGTAGAGACAAGCAAATTGTTAGAAGAACTCACTAAAAAATAACGTTTTCTAATGGCGCTGTTGGCGGATTTAGCATAATATACTTGAGTGATTTTCCATAATCATAAAGAGAAAATTGGGAGGGGTGCAGACTGTAAAAGTTGCACCCCTCTTGAAGTTACAGCCTATCGCTCTGCCCCTATTACATTGTTCTTTTTACTTCTATATCTACGTTCCCGAAAATGCTGGGTTTTATTATAATACAACTTGTTTAGTGTATCTATTAGATTTCGGACATGTTGACCCAAAGCACCGGGACAGGATTCTTTAATTTTTCGCAACATTTATGTCCTCGGGTAGGCATGATAAAATAGAGATAGAAAGAATAAAGGAGGTTTTGATGATGAAGATACTGCTGAAAATATTGCTTGCGCCCTTCGCTCTGGCGCTGTCCCTTCTGGCGGCTATGCTGGTGTTTCTGTTTGATATTTGTGCCTTCCTGCTGACGATTGCCTCCGTGATCCTGGTGGTGCTGGGTATCGTCCTCTTTTTTACACCGACCCCCATCGGCGGGATTGTATTTCTGTTCCTCGCCTTCCTCCTTTCGCCGTATGGGCTGCAAGCGGCGGCTGGTTCTCTGCTTTGGGCTCTGGACGGAGGCAAGTCCGCTCTGTATCGGTTTCTGGCAAGTTAAACAGCCTCGGGCCATAATGGCCTGAAGTCGGGGCGGTCTGGACAGGCCGCCCTTTTTTCATAGAAGGATATAGAAAATGAAATTTAATTTTAACAAAAAAATGGTTAGCACAATAGTGATATTGATTTTTGGCATAGCAATTACAGTTGCAGCACTGTCTGCAAAGAATATAGCGCTTGAAAATAAAACAAGCTCAGAAATAGCCACAGAGGCAGTATCAGCTACAGAGATGATATTGGATACAGAAAATACTGAGACTGGTAATGTGGATAAGAATTCATCAGATTCCTCAAAAGACAAAGCAACAGTAGTCGATGATAAGGACAAATCTGGTGATACAAAGAGCTCATCAGAAAACACCGATAATAATGATTCCAGGAATTCATATGAGACTGATATAATGAAAAATGATGAATCAGAAAACACTTCAGACGATGTAAATAAAACAGGTGATAAGATCGATAAAAAATCTGAAATAAACAATTCAGGAGATAGTGGTTCAGGCACAGATGATTCAAATAATGACAATTCAGGAATGAATAATAATAATGAACCGAAATCTGATAACGGAGTGATAGAGCTTCCAATTATACCGATTGACTAATGTGACGTCAGTTGTGGTTTTACCTACATTTGAAGAAGAAACGTAAGAGGAGTTAATACAATGGAGGAAGTCGAATGAAGACAAAAAAGTTTTTATCATTGGTGTTAAGTGCGGCTATGATATTAGGTGCGGCTGTTCCGGTGGCAGCAGAACCGGTGTCAGCAGAGCAAGGCGTTGAAGCAGAACAACAGCCAATTGTAGAAAATAGCATTACAAGTGGATATATTCTGAGTGATTTGGATTATAATACACCGGTGTATGAACCGGATGAGGCGGTGCCGTATTCTGATGATTGGGGATATTCTGCAGATGAAACTATAGAGAGCATGTATCCGGCAAATGGAGTCAGCGATATCAAGGCGAAATATCCATCTGTTCGTAATCAAAATCCTCTTGGCACATGCTGGACATTTTCGTCAATAGGTCTTGCAGAGTTTGATCTGATTAATGATGGTGAGTTTGATAAAAATATAGATCTTAGTGAACTGCATCTGGCATATTATGCATATAATTCGCTGTTAGATCCGCTTGGTGGAACAGAGGGGGACTATGCAAAGTACTATATGAATAATACAAGTGTTCAGTATGGTTATCTCAATCGTGGTGGCAACTATTTGATGGCGGCACGCAGAATGGGACAGTGGTGTGGTCCGGTAAGCGAGAGTGATGTACCATATAGTAAGGTGGCAAGCAACGGATATACAGCAAGCACTATTGATACTTTTCTTAATACAGGTTTATCTGATGAATATGCATATTCAAAGGATAAGGCACATCTGGAAAATACATACATGATTAATATCAAGGAAAATGCATCAGATGTGAAAAAAGCCATAAAAAAATATGGTGCAGTGGGAATTATGTATAGTCATAATGATACCGGATATCATTACATAAATAACAGTTATAATGATAAAACAGATAACAGAGCAGGTCATGCGGTAATGGCTGTTGGATGGGATGATAACTATTCTAAAGATAATTTCAGAGATGGTGTTAAACCTGAAAAAGATGGTGCATGGCTTATTCGTAATAGTTGGGGAGACGGAACCGGTTCATATTATAATCAGAGTTATTTCTGGATGTCATATGAAACGTTTTCTTTATCCGATACGGCTTGGGTGTTTGATTTTTCTGCTAATGATGGATATGATAACAACTATCAGGTTGATGGAGGATTAAATGTAGCCCGTCAAGAAAGTTATAGGAAATTGGCCAATGTTTTTACTACTCAGACAAAACAGGGAGTATCTTCTGAGGATTTGAAAGCAGTTTCCCTGTCTATTACATTTAAAACGAATGTGAATTATACAATAGAGATTTATACAGATTTAAAAGATAAGACAAAGCCAACCAGCGGAACAAAGCAGGAGACTGCTACTACTACAGGGCAGACAACCTATGCCGGAGTATATACAATTCCACTTAAAGCAGCGGTTAATCTGAAGCCTGGGACAAGCTATTCGGTTGTAGTGACTACTGATATACCTGCCATTGACCTTGAGGCAGCGATGGTCGGTGATGTAAATTATAATAATGAAATGGTGTGGGAGAATCATGCGTCAAGTGATAATACGGCAAGCTATTATTTCTATGGTACAGGGTTGGCATATTCCCACAGTTGGAATTATAAGAATGTGTATGGTAATTTCTGTATTAAAGCATTTACCGCCAATAATGTAGAAAAAGATTCTGAGAAGCTTGTTGGCAGAAGCCTTACTTTAAAAGATAATATTGATATGAACTACTATATGGAGCTTCCTGAAAGTATCAAATCAAACAGCAACGCATATATGGAGTTTACGGTGAATAATAGCCAGCCATATAAGGTCAGCGTAAACGATGCAATCCCTGTTGAGAAAAACGGAAAGGTTATATATAAGTTTGCATGTCCGCTAAATGCTGCACAGATGTCAGATACGGTTAAAGCTAAAATGGTGGTGGATGGTAATAGTGGTAATGAATACACTTACAGTGTAAAAGAATATGCCACCGAGCTCCTGTCAAAATCAAACGAGTATCCGGCAGAAACCATTAAGCTGGTGAAGGCACTCTTAAACTATGGAACGGCAGCGCAGAACTTCTTTAAATATAACACAGGCAAGCCGGCAAACGCTATTTTAAGCGATACCGATAAAATTGTCGCAGCGGCTGATTTTGCTGCATATAAGGCTGTTATTAAAACAGATAGTGCAAATAGTCAGAGTAATGGACTGACATATTACGGAAGCTCTCTGATATGTAAGTCTGAGATGACAGTAAGACATTATTTTATGGTGAACGAAGGCTGTGATATAAACAATTACAAGTTCAGCTATGTTAAGGCAGATGGCAATGAAGTCAGTCTGACACCTAAAAAGGCTTCAGATGGGGTGTATTGTGTAGATATAAACGGAATAATGGCACGCAACCTGAATAGTAATTATGCATGCAAAGTCACAGGAAAGAATAAGACCTGTATTTTCGAGCTGGACTATGGTCCGTTCAGCTATTCACAGAAGGTCATTAATAGCGAAAATTCATCTGAGGAATTAAAAAATCTGGTGAATGCGCTATATTGGTATTGGTATTATGGATATAGAAATTAAAAAGAATGCATAATTAAAACCACCGCAGAATTATAATATGATCACATGAAATAATCAATGAAATAGAAAGAAATGATACACAGGCTAAGGAGAAACCCAATAATTGTTAATTAAATTATTGCAACACGCATAATAAAATAGTAATATGGAACTATAGGTTATCAATAAACTGAAACAATGCAATGCTGTTTTATAATGGCAGAAGTCGGGAGGAACAACGTATGAACAAAAGACTAATTAGCCTTGTTTTAACATTCATTATGTTGATTACAATGGTTCCATCAACTATTGTAGAGGCAAGTGAAGTAACGACAATGGAAAGCGTCAAAGCTTCTAGCAACCAATCAGAGGTCACGAAACCGGAGGAAAATACTATCTATGCGGTAAATCCACTGTATGAGGATGTTATCAGCATTGATGATTTAAAGAGGAAGCTTGACTCCGAAAGCTCAGATAAGGAGTCTGCAGATGGCGAGCAGCTCTTTGGCGCATCCGCAGGACAGTATTTTTCGGATTATGACAGTGCCGTTTCATACCTCAGAAAGCAGATGGTTAGCAGAGAAACGGAAATAACCTTGAATTTCCCGGAATCTTGGTTTACTTCACACAAGGATGGACTATATTGGGATTTATTATATGATGCAATGAAGTGCGATGAAAGCTCTACCGGACAGGAGGGGGATGCACTTTTGTATGGATATGCAGGCTGTAATGTTTCATACAGTACTGCAGGATATATAAAATATACCATGTCATATCATTCTAATGCGGAGCAGGAAGCAAAGCTGACAGAGGCTGTGGCTATGGCAATGACTGAACTGCAACTTAATGGTCTCAGCGAAGCCAAAAAGATTACAAAGATTCATGACTATATCTGCAATCATGTCGATTATGAATACAATTCAAAAGAAGAACAGATATATACAGCTTATGGCGCTCTTTGCACCGGAAAAGCTGTCTGCCAGGGATATGCTGTGCTTTTCTACAGACTGTGCAAGGAAGCAGGGCTATCGGTCAGAATTATCAGCGGTACCGGCAATGGAGGAGCGCATGGGTGGAATATAGTGCGAATCGGCAGTAAATACTATAACGTGGACTGTACCTGGGATGGACAGGGTGCGACCACCTATAATAAGTACCTGTTGAAGTCAGAAGCAGACTTTAAGGATCATACCCGCAAATCATGGAAGGTGGCAGACAGCCACTATCTGGACTATATGTCAGCTGAGTTTAACACACAGTATCCTATGACTGAAAAATCCTGGGATGAGTCGGATGATAGCAGCGACTCTGTAGAAACTACATATGCACATAGCGAAGAGGCTACATCGGGTGGTGTGACACTAAAAGCAGAATGGAATGATCCGGTACTTGGACAGCCGGCCACATTCCATGTTTCTGCAACAGGCGGCTCAGGAAACTATAAATTCAGAATGGATGCACCGAGCTATTCGAGCCCAAATCAATGGGCATTTGAAGCAGTAGCGGATCCAAGCCGCGGCGAGTGGATTGATTATACATCGGAGTGTGCTTCAAGCGATTATACATTTACCATGACTGCTACCGGTACCTATAATTTTAAGTTTTATGTGATGGATAAAGCAGCAAATTTATACTATCTGCGAGTGAATTTTAATATAAGTGTATCGGATGATAAATACCCGAGTGTTGACTCGATTGTCCGGTCTGCAGTAGCTGAGTGCAACAGCAAAACTGATGGCTCAGAGTATGCAAAAGCCCTTTGGCTGCATGACTGGCTGCTTGACCAGCTTGAGTATGATAAAACCCTGAAATGGTCTTCGGCTGAGAGTGCTCTGACCAGAGAGCTTGGCACCTGTCAGTCGTATGAGAGTGCATATGCAAAGCTTCTTACTGCAGCAGGCATAGAAAACAGCGAGACAAGGGATACCTATGATGGACACACCTGGAATGCAATGAAGCTGGACGGACAGTGGTATCAGACGGACTGCACCTGGGATGACAGCAGCGATAACTGGTATAGCTTTGACCAGAGACATTTGTATTTTGGGCTGACGGATGAGCTGATGGCCATAGCACACCCGGGGCATAGCAAAATTTATACCACAGACACGTATGCAACGCGTTCGACAAGCCTTGCCGACAATTATTTTGTAAGGACAGGAGATGCCGCAAAGTGGGCAAAAGCATACTCAGACAGGATTCAGAAAAATCTGGATGCAGGAAAGACAGAGTTTGAAATAACAGCGGACAATGCTTCTTATCCACCAAGTATTTCAGGTATTCAAAATGGTATTACAGCGTATGCGCTTAACCAATTGACATGGACTACAGACAAGGCAGCGGTAACATTAAATGCAACAGGAAGTGCAAATAGTTTTAAATTTACAGCTGAATACGCTTCAAAGAGTCCTGAGGTCAGCTTGTATGGCAGAAGCATAACCCTTAAAGACAACATCGATGTAAACTATTACATGGAAATGTCTGATTCGGTGTTTGAGCATGATGCTTATCTGGAATTTAAAATCGGTGGTCAGACATATAAGCTTAATGCGAGTGATGCCGCTGAGGTAAATGAGAACGGTAAAACTTTATACAAGTTCTCATGTCCGGTGAATGCGGCACAGATGTCTGATACTATCGAGACAAGAATAGTGATTGATAACAAGACCGAGGAAGAGTATTCCTACAGTGTAAAAGAATATGCCACCGAGCTCCTGTCAAAATCAAACGAGTATCCGGCGGAGACCATTAAGCTTGTGAAGGCACTATTAAACTATGGAACCGCAGCGCAGAACTTCTTTAAATATAACACTGATAAGCCGGCAAATGCTGGTTTGAGCGATACAGATAAAGCTGTAGCAAATGCTGATTTTGCTGCATATAAGGCTGTTATTAAAACAGATAGTGCAAATAGTCAGAGTAATGGACTGACATATTACGGAAGCTCTCTGATATGTAAGTCTGAGATGACAGTAAGACATTATTTTATGGTGAACGAAGGCTGTGATATAAACAATTACAAGTTCAGCTATGTTAAGGCAGATGGCAATGAAGTCAGTCTGACACCTAAAAAGGCTTCAGATGGGGTGTATTGTGTAGATATAAACGGAATAATGGCACGCAACCTGAATAGTAATTATGCATGCAAAGTCACCGGAAAGAATAAGGCCTGTATTTTCGAGCTGGACTATGGTCCGTTCAGCTATTCACAGAAGGTTATTAATAGCGGAAATTCATCTACTGAATTAAAAAATCTGGTGAACGCGCTATATTGGTATTGGTATTATGGATATAGAAATTAAAAAGACTGCATAATTAAAACCACCGCAGAATTTAACGCTTTAATTAAGCTAAATTCCTGCGGTGGTTTCTTTTGTGCTTATCTGCTTACAATGCAACTTGTAAATTATATATAGAAAGAGTACTATAGTTTTAGAAGGTTATATACTCTTTTACATTAGGACACTACTGTTCGGGTGAAGGGTAGTGTCCAGTTTTTATAAATACGGAAATTTATATATTCGAGGATAAACTTTATGCAGAAACAGCAGGAAAAAATAGAAACAATGAGGAATCATTTGAATTGCACAAAGTGCAGGTTGAGTGATTTTTTAATATCTTGGCATAAAATACATTAAAATGAGATAAAATCACATTTAGAGGTTGATTTATTTTAAAAACGCTATATAATAGTAAATAGAAAAGAAGGTGAGGTAGCAATCATGTTAATTCAGTTTAATTTTAAAAATTTCAAATCTTTTAGAGAAGAGGCTACTTTGGATTTGTCTGCAGCAAAGATGACAGAGTTTTCAGACAGGGTTGTGTCTATTGGTAGCGAGAAGATTTTGCCGGTTGCTGCTATTTATGGTGCAAACGCAAGCGGAAAGTCTAATATATATAACGCTTTTGAATATATGTCTGATTATGTTGCAGATTCATTTAAGTACGGTGATGAAGTGGAAAAGTTTGAGCATTTCAGACCAACTCCATTTTTGTTTGATTCCACATCGGCAAATGCAGAGTCTAGTTTTGAAGTGTATTTTACATTGCCGGGAGATAAGGCTGAAAAGACTTATAATTATGGGTTCTGTATTGATAAAGAAGGTGTGACAGAAGAATGGTTGAATTCTAAGGCAAAGACTGCAAGAAAGTACAGTACAGTTTTTTACCGTAATGCAGATGAGTCAGATTTGTCCGGATTTCCGAAAAAAAGCAGAGATAATATTCAGGTGGCTTTGGAAAAGCAGGTTCTCATTGTGTCTTTGGGAGCAAAGCTGAAGATTGGTAAGTGTAAAGCAATCAGAGATTGGTTCCTTTCAAATGAGTTTGCGGATTTTGGTGACCCATTTACAAACTTCTTTATGTCCCGCAGATTGCCTAAGGGATTTGTGAGCGATAAGAATGTTCAGCAGAAGATTGTAGAGTATTTTGCTTCCTTTGATGAGCATATCAGAGATTTTCGAATCGAAAAGGTTCCGCAGGAGGGCGATTCTAAAGAAGAAAAGTATAAGATTAATGCACTGCATAAGATGATTGGTTCTGATGAAATGGCGGAGCTTCCGTTGGAGTTAGAATCAGCAGGTACATTGAAGATGTTTGCTTTATATCCGGAATTGCAGGAAGTACTGGAGAATGGCAGTTTATTTTTTATTGATGAATTAAATGCCCGTCTACATCCGTTACTTGTAAGAAACTTCTTGCTTACCTTCCTAAATCCAGAGATAAATATTAACCATGCTCAGCTTGTGTTTACAACTCACGATACATGGCAGCTGTCTAACAAACTTTTGCGTCGTGATGAAATTTGGTTTGTAGAGAAGGATGAAGAGGGTGTTTCTACACTGTACTCATTGGCAGATTTCGTAGACGAGGATGGCACTCGTATCCGTAAGGACGAAAACTATGAGAAAAATTATCTGATAGGAAAGTATGGTGCAATTCCTACCTTAAAGAGTATTGATATTTTTAAGGGAGAGGGGTGGCCGGAGGACATTGGTTTAGCATCGACCGGAGTGGAACGGAGAGATTAGGATGGCGAAAAAGGACAGAACAGGTAACAGAAAAATTCGTGAGCAGAGAAAACAATTCAAGGTACCGGAATTAGGTTACTATTTGATTGTTACGGACACAGAAGCTACAGAGCGATGTTTCTTCACAGGACTCCATCAGGCTTTGCCGGAGGATGTGAGAAACAAGCTCCTAATAAAGGTTGTAGAGACAAAAACTCGTGCCATGATTGATAAATGTCTGGAACTTACTGCTTACGATGCACAATATCGCATCCCTTGGATTGTATTTGACAGAGATCAAGTGCAGGGATTTGACGAGATTATCGCAGAGGCAGTGAGTAAAGGAATACAGGTAGGATGGTCTAATCCGTGTTTTGAAATATGGATGTATGCTTACTTTGGTTCCATGCCAGCAATCCAAGATTCATGGGCATGTTGCTCAGATTTTGGACGAGTTTATGAAACTAAGACAGGACAGAAGTATTCCAAGTCTGATGAGCAGATGTATAGAAAACTCTGTAAAGCCGGTGATGAGGAAAAGGCAATTCAGATAGCACAGCAGAAACTGGGGCAGTGTAAAAGAGAAGGTAAAACAAAGCCATCAGAGATGTGTCCTTGTACGATGGTACATGAGCTGGTGGGAGAGATTAAAGCAAAGATAAGATGAAGGAGTTTTGATGGTGATAGAAGAAAAAGATAAAGACAGTAGAATAGTTCTTCTTAAGTTAAGTTTATATTGTATATCGTTGTGGATACTTATGTTTATGTTAATTGTGCTAAAGATAGATGTATCTATGATAGATGAAAAAAATGGGTTGAATACCTTGAAAGAATTTCTTTGCGCAAATATATTTTCATGGGTTTGTATATGCATTATTCTTGTAGGTCTAATGGGGTATGTTTATTTTAAGGACTATTTAAAAAATGCAAAAAGACTTCCGGTTGAGATTGAAGAGTGTGAGAGTGTTAATTATGAGAATTTATCATTTTTAGCAACGTATGTAATACCATTGGTGTGCTTTCCCATGGAAACAGATAGAGAAATATTCGTATTATTTGCTGTAATAACTATTATTGGTTGTATATTTGTTAAAACAAATTTGTATTACACTAATCCATCGCTTGTGTTGATGGGATTCAACGTGTATTCTGTAAAGTGTAAAAATGGGGGTGCCTTTAAAAATGGGATAGTAATCGTCAAGGGAAAGTTGAAGGTGAAAGATATTATAAAATATATGAGTTTGAGTGATAATGTTTACTTTGCAAGGAGGATAAAATAATGTACATAGCAGAAGTAAAAGAAAAAGTGGAAAAAATTCTGGAACAGAGGAATGGTATAGAGATTTATTTTGTATTAAAAAAGAATGAATCAAGAATTATAAAGTCTGTTAATATTGCGGATGAATTGGATAGAAGTGACACAACATCTGAAGAAATGTTAAATGGATTTGCTACAGTAGTTGCAACTATTTTTAATTCTTATAATGATTCGGATGAAGTGTTAAAACTTTCATCTGCTGATGAAAGAAAAAATGCACTGTACTATTATGACTTGGATGAATTGCCAGAAGAAATGGAAATGATGAAGAATGTGAATTTAAATAGTAATGAACTGGGAGTATTTAATTTTACAGAAGACTCATTAGATGAGATAGTAGCATTTATTACGGTTATAGGAAATGCTGAGCATAGAATTATTTTATATAAACAACAGTATCCTATTTCACTTTTGAAAAGAGATAAATATATGCTTACACCTGTACCACATAAAAATAGATTAAAAAAGGTGGAGTCAGATATTCTTAGAGTGGATTTTAATTTTCAGTTTTGCCTTTTAGATGATATTATTTATGTTTCGGATATAGGCAAAATGGAAAAGATATGTTCATTTCATACATTAATTACTAATGAAGCAAGGAAAAGCATAGAAAAAATATCTTCGGTGGATATCTTAGAAAATGTGGAGGTATTAGAAGATGAATTAGATAATGTTACTTTTGCTAGAAAGTTAACAAGAATATATAAGGATTCAAAAGTATTAGGAGTAGTTCCAAATAAAATAATTGTGGAATTTACTAAAAAACACAGCTATTTTCAGAAAAATCCAATAAAATCGAATGGAGAAAAGTTTGTTTTAGATACAAAGAAATCTAAAGAAGCTTTTATAAAATTAATGAATGATGATTTTTTGAAATCTGAACTGACAAATTATGAGTATGAATCATTAGCGAAGAATAATACACAAATTGGTTCGTAGATTTTGAGGTTAGGCACCATCCCATTGAAAAGGATACAAAAATCATGAGAACACCAAGAGTTCATGTTTTTAGTAGAAAAGAGAAGGTATGCTTATGAGAAAAAGTAACATTTGTTATAGAAATTTCCTGGAAGATAGGCTTATTATTTTTGAAGAGTTAATGTTGCAAGGAAAATTGGAATGGTGGTAAAATGGCAAATACTACAGAACGAATTGGAGTTTCATATTGTTCATTAAGAGCTGCAAAGATGGGGTGGATGTTTAGAGAGCAACCTATTGATGATATTGGTATTGATGCACATATGGAACGTACTGATAAAGATGGAAAAGTTCAGCAGCTTTTAGCATTGCAAATCAAAAGTGGTGAAAGCTATTTTGAGGAAAACAAAGGGGACTATATTGTATTTCGCGATATAGATGATAGACAGTATAATTACTGGACAACAAATACATTGCCATGTATTGTTGTACTCTATAATCCTAAGAATGATATGTGCATTTGGAAAAAGCTTACTGCGAAGACTATCAAAAAAACATGTGGCGGAACGGGAAAAGGATACTATGTCCATGTACCTGTTAATCAAGAGTTTCTGAATGAGATGTCTAACACGCTTTTACTTACCTTTACAAATCTTCCTGAGCATATGACCAACTACAATTTTTTGCTTTCTCAAAAGAAATTTATGCAGATAATTAAAGCTGGAGGAATAGTTAAACTGCATTCTAAGGAATGGGTTAATAAATGTAGCGGTAGAGGAGAAACAGAACTGATTGTAGATGATGGTAATACCATAAAGACATATTCATATCCATATTGGTTTCCATATACTTTATATACAGATGTATTTCCGAGATTGTTTCCATGGGCAAATTTTTCTGTAGATAAAGATTTTTATGAGGAAACGGATGAGGCTTTGTGGAGAGAACTTAATTGCTATTACGATAAAGAAGATGATGAGTGGGTTGTAGTCGGTGATTCATTTGAAGAATTTCGTGAGTCACTTGATCCTATGCGATACATAGATCATGTAGGAGAAGTGGCAGAGTATATGTTTACTTTAAGCCTGAATGAATTGGGAGAATCATTTTTAAAGATTGATAAGTTTGTATCGCAACCACATCCTTATTCAAGGACTAGACCAAATGGGAAGGAAATTTGAGATGAAAAAAATATCATTGAATACTTTTGAGCAGAAGATGGACTTTGCTGGAAAAGATTATCAGTTAGATCCCACAGAAGAATATGTAATTAATCTGGAAGAAGAACTTTCATTTCAGTTAGCGATAATGAGCTATTTTCAGAATATAGGGACACCACCTGCATTAAAGAATTATCATTCCTGGTTGTATAAGAATAATTTTAGTTATAAAATGCCTAATCCAACGAACGAGATTGTTGCCCCATTTTATGGGATTGGTCCTCTTTGGAAAACGGAGTATTCTCAAGGTGTTGTTGTTAAGGCAGAAGATGACGATGATTATTACATAGTGATGGAATGCAGTAGTAAAAATAAAGGGTATAAGCATACCAAAGTAATTCTTACGATGGGTGGGTGCATATAAGAATTTGAATTATTGGAATCAACTTATATTTGAAATTGAGGAGACAAGCATAAATGAGTGATGATTTATTAGGAACAATTATGACAGCATCGGTTACAAGTGCTATTTATGAGGTGGCTTTGACACTCACAACAGAGCATTTGTTTATCCAGAGCTTGAAAATCAAATTATTGATATTTTGAACAGGCTATGAGTAACTCAAATTATATTATGATACATATGGCAATCTGGATATTAAGGCAAAGTATGTCACTCCATACGGATTAATTCTTGGTAAATGGGTCAGCCAAAAGAGAGTATTAGTCAAAAAGCATCGTATAGATGCGACTGAATAGATGATGTAATTATTGCAATTAAGAGAACATATCGTTATATTTGTAAATCATATGGATGGGAGAAAAAAGAATGATATCACACAGCTTATTCTAGCAGAGAAAATTGGCATTTCAAGAAAACAATTACATAATTATGAAAGAGCTAAAGTTAAAAATCCAACGTGTTTTGTACTATCACAAATTGCAATGATATTTAATATTCAACAAGAATTATTGGATAGAAATGACTTGGAATTAGTTGAAAGAAACGGAGGTAATATTTCTGATAGCAATTAGTGAAGAAATAAAGAAACGTATTTATAGTGTGTTAAGTGATGGAAAAGTACATTATACTGAGGAAATTAGAAAAAATGTGTAGATGATGGAATTCTTAAGGAGGATGAAGTAGGAAAAATTAGAGGGGTTGTATACTATCTAAAAAAAAGGGATTCAAGGATAAAATCAGAAGGTCGAGGAAAATATAGACTGGTTGATGATGTTCAAAATAATACGATGACAAATGATGATTTACAAAATGCAATTGAAACTATTGAAAATTGTATGGACGAATGGAGAAGTATTAATTGGCTACGATGTTCAGAAGATCAGTTAAATAAAATTAGGGATGATTTTAAAGATTTAAAATTTTTGGCTAAAGAGATTAACAACTTTGAAAAAAGAGAAAAGTGGTAATAGAATTAAATTACCTGAAGGGTAATCTTAATAACATCGTTGAGGAGGCTTGGAATTAGTATATACGCCAGAAAAATTGAGACTCAATGTACCAAGTTAGAAGCATTATGAGTAATTATATCGAGTTTGAGGACAAAATAGCTTTTCATGTCATGATATATATAATTACAGACTGCTAAACTTACAAAAACAGGAAAACTGTATGGACAAGATGACTTATTTTCTAAGTTATCAGATGAAGAACTGAATAGATTAGCTAATGATAGCTGGTTTGATAAATCAGTCAAATTTGAAGAGAAGTAAAACGGAATGAGACAAAAAGAATTTACACAGAAAACAGTATTATCAAAGGATGAGTTGAATCGTATATATAAATATAGAAACAATAAGATTATACAATGGGTTTTCCTATTAGCGGTAGTCTTATTGCTGTTAGTAATAATGATATCTTATTTGACAAAAGAGTTTATGAATAGTCTTTCTATAGATATAATTTGGGATATATTATTTGTAGTATTATTTATATATATAGCCATACTTTGTATGAAAAATATCAGAAAATTGAGAAATATTAAAATTGATTCGCTTAGTGTACGAAGAGCTGTAATTACAGAAAAACAGTCTGTGAAAAGTAAGGATTTAATTAATAGGTCAAGAAATAGATTTGTGGCTGTAAAAATTGATGATAATGTTACCTTATATGCTATGTGTTCTCAAAAAGAGTATGAAAGAACGATAGTTAACAAGTCTATTGGATTATTTTTTACTCTTGGAGATGATACTATAAGGGTTATTGTTCTGTAATGTGATTAATCTTAACTTTGAACTATAACTAAGAAAAGCAAGCAATATTCATGCACGGTGAAAGAGCTCGGTTGAAGTGAATTTTTATGCAATTTTACCACTTTACTGTACTAAAATTTAATATTTTTTTTACAAAATATGCAAAATATGACAAAAAGTACTGGACAAAATGTCCTATATAAGGTAAAATGCATATATGCAATCGAATAGCACATTTGAAGGTTGTGCAGATAGTATTGGGTATATTTTACGAATTGGGGGGATTTTTCATGAGAATATATCATGCTAAGGATTATGCAGATATGAGCAGAAAGGCTGCAAATATTGTATCCGCACAGGTGATTATGAAGCCTAATTGTGTATTGGGGCTGGCTACAGGCTCTACACCTATTGGCTTGTATAAGCAGCTCGTTGAGTGGTTCAAGAAGGGGGATTTGGACTTCTCAGAGGTTATGACGGTGAACCTTGATGAGTACAAGGGACTAAGCCGTGAGAATGACCAGAGCTACTATTATTTTATGCATCAGAATTTGTTTGATCATGTGAATATTCCGGTTGAGAATACTCACCTGCCAAACGGCATGGAGCCGGATTCACAGAAGGAGTGCAAGCGCTATACAGAGCTGATTCAGTCTCTTGGCGGTGTTGATTTACAGCTTCTTGGTATCGGGCACAATGGTCATATCGGCTTTAATGAGCCGGGCGAGTCTTTTGACAAGCAGGTACACTGTGTGAATCTGACAGAGTCTACTATTGAGGCCAATAAGCGCTTCTTTGCATCGGCTGATGATGTTCCGAAGCAGGCTTATACAATGGGCATCAAGACCATCATGCAGGCTAAGAAGATTCTTATTGTTGCAAGTGGTGAGGATAAGGCAGAGATTGTGCACAAGGCTTTCTTTGGACCGATTACACCACAGGTGCCGGCTTCTGTATTGCAGCTGCACAATGATGTTACGCTTGTAGCGGATGAGGCTGCACTGAGCAGCCTGTAAATGTTTTTTAGTTTAGAAGGTGCATGTATATGATAATAAAAAATGCAAGGGTATTTACAGAGGATGGCAGCTTTATGCAAGGCGATGTTGTCGTTAAGGATGGCCGTTTTGACAGTGTTTTGGAGAAAACAGCTGACACGGACGCGGCTAATGACAGCGCATCGCAGGAGATTATAGATGCATCAGGTCTTATCATGATACCGGGTCTTGTGGATATTCATTTTCATGGATGCAAGGGAGCTGACATGTGTGACGGCACTAAAGAAGCACTTGATGTGATTACAGCATACGAGGCTTCTGTAGGAGTGACGAGCGTGTGTCCGGCTACTATGACTATTCCAAGGGATGAGCTTTTGAGTGTCATGAAGAATGCCGGTGATTATAATTATCATGGTGGTGCACATCTTGTAGGTATCAATATGGAGGGGCCTTTTATCAGTCCTTCTAAAAAGGGCGCACAGGCGGCAGAGAATATCATGCGATGTGATTATGATTATTTCTGCGAGCTTCAGGATGCGGCCCATGGCTTGATAAAGCTTGTAGATATCGCTCCGGAGGAGCCGGGTGCGATTGAGTTTATAGACAAGGTAAGAGGGAGTGTTGTGGTTTCAATAGCACATACGGCAGCTGATTATGACACTGCGGTAGAGGCTATTGAGCATGGTGCAAGCCATGCCACACATTTGTATAATGCGATGCCACCGCTGCATCACAGGAATCCCGGAGTTATCGGGGCTGTGAGAGATTCAGAAAAGTGTCATGCAGAGCTCATTTGTGACGGTGTGCATATTCACCCGTCGGTTATCAGGGCAACATTTGCCATGTTTGGGGCTGAACGCATGATTTTAATAAGTGACAGCATGAGAGCCACAGGGCTTGAGGATGGCGAGTATACACTCGGTGGACAGGCAGTGTCGGTCAGAGGTCCGCTTGCCACACTCCATGATGGGACAATTGCCGGCTCGGCAACCAATCTGATGGATTGTATGCGTTTCACAGTAAGGCAGGCAGGTATTCCGCTTGAGGAGGCAATTATGTGTGCTACAGTCAATCCGGCTAAGGAGATTGGCATCTATGATGAAGCAGGCAGCATTTCTGCAGGAAAGAGAGCAGATTTTGTGCTTCTCAATGAAGATTTGGATATTGTGAGTGTGTATATCGACGGAAAGGAGATATCATGTTAGGTTTTTTTAAGAATAAGTCAAAGGAAAAGGTGATCTGTTCTCCGTGCAATGGCAGAGTGGTTCCTATTACAGAGGTTCCGGATCCTACTTTTTCTGAGAAGATATTGGGAGACGGCGTGGCCGTGATTCCTTCTGAGGGCAGGTTTTACGCTCCGGCGGATGGTGAGGTGACAGCTGTATTTGATACGCTTCATGCTTTTACCATGACGACCACTCAGGGAGTCGAGTTGCTTTTGCACATTGGTCTGGATACAGTGATCCTAAAGGGGGCTCCTTTTACATCACATATTTCTGTTGGTGATCAGGTGAAGAAGGGTGACCTTTTGATGGAGGCTGACCTGGAGCAGATTAAGGCAGCAGATCTTAATATCATCACTCCGGTTTTAATTGGCAACACTGCTGATTATAGTGAGATAAAGATGCTCAAAGAGGGGGATGTATCCGCCGGTGATGAGATTTTAAGTCTCGCGTAGATTTGTATAATAATAACGAACTATATTGGAGTATCTCCAGTTTAGTATATATAATGTAAAGGAGGGGAAATTTATGAAATTTCTTCAAAAACTGGGTAAAGCTTTAATGCTTCCCGTAGCAGTACTTCCTATATGTGGTATCCTCATGGGTATTGGATATTTTTTATGTCCTGCAACCATGCAGGGTGGTGACATCGAGGGTGTGCGAAATTTAATAGGCCTGTTTTTAGTTAAAGCAGGGGGCGCCTTGATCGATAACATGGCCATCCTTTTTGTAATCGGCGTTGGTGTCGGTATGTCAGAAAAGAACGACGGTACCGGTGGTATTGCAGCTTTAGCTTCATGGCTGATGATGACAACACTCCTGTCTACAGGCTTTGTTACCACAATCATGCCATCTATCGCTGACAGCGCTACAAAGACACTTGCATTCGACAAGATTGCAAACCCATTTATCGGTATCTTAGCCGGTATCATCGGTTCTTTGTGTTACAACAGATTTAAGGATACAAAGCTTCCTGACTGGCTGTCATTCTTTAGTGGCAAGCGTTGCGTAGCAATTATTGCAGGTGTTGTTTCAATCCTTGTATCTGTAGTATTACTGTTTGTATGGCCATTACTTTTCGGTGCTCTTGTAGCTATCGGTAAAGCAATCGTTGGTCTTGACGTAGTCGGCGCAGGTATCTATGCATTCCTGAACCGTCTGTTAATCCCTACAGGATTACACCACGCATTAAACAACGTATTCTGGTTCGATACTATCGGACTTGGAGATCTCTCTCATTTCTGGGCAGGCGAGACATCAAAGGATGTTTCATGGAGCCTCGGAATGTACATGTCAGGTTTCTTCCCATGTATGATGTTTGGTATTCCTGGTGCTGCACTTGCCATGGTTAAGTGTGCAAAGACTGCTAAGAAAAAGGCTGCCATCGGTATCCTTGCTTCTGCAGCTATCTGTGCATTCATCTGTGGTGTTACAGAGCCTTTCGAGTTTGCATTTATGTTCCTTGCTCCTGTTCTCTATGTGATTTATGCTTTACTTTATGGTATTTTCACAATGATTACAGTAGCTCTTGGATTTAGAGCAGGCTTCTCATTCTCAGCCGGTGCGATGGATTTATTATTCTCATCTTCACTTCCGGCTGCAGCAAAGACATGGCTCATCATTCCTCTTGGAATCGCAGCTTTTATCGTATTCTACATTGTATTCTATTTCGCTATCAAGAAATGGGATCTTAAGACACCAGGTAGAGAGGACGATGATGTTGAAGAAGAGAAGAAGGCAGTGCTTTCTAACAATGACTACACAGCAGTAGCCAAGACTATTCTTGAGGGCTGCGGTGGCAAAGACAATATTGCAAGCATTGACAACTGCATCACAAGACTCAGACTTGAGGTTAAGGATATCACTCAGGTTGATGATAAGAAGATTAAATCTGCAGGTGTTGCAGGCGTTATGAAGCCTGGCAAGAATTCTGTTCAGGTTATTATCGGAACCAAGGTTCAGTTTGTTGCGGATGAGTTTTCTAAGCTTTGCGAGTAGATTTGTTCTGCAATATAGCAGTGTTGATTCACATTAGGTGATTCACATAATTTCATAATACATGATTTAAAGCCACACTGGGTGTTATGCCTGGGGTGGCTTTTTTAATTGGTTCGGGCCGTAAGCTCCGCCCGGTCGTGGTGCACACGGACTCTCGTTTTCGCTACGCTGCGCTGTTAAGATACTGTACGGATTATGCCTTTGAGTTTTTCTAGGCTTGACGAAAACGTCGAAACGCGCCTTCCATGGCGCGATTCTCCTTGACTTGCCTTCCTTGGCAAGTCATTTCTGCTCTTCATGGGCATAATCCTACAGTATCTAACCAGCTTCGCTATGCGCTCTCACGAGAGTCCGTGTGCACCTCGCCGGGCGGGGCTTACGGCCCTTACGCTGTGGTGGAATCCGCTTAGGAGAGAGTTGCGAGTTGCACATTGTTGCAACCGGCAACGGTTTTATCTACGCCTTGCTTCTACGAGCCTGCGATGGGATAAAATAAGAAAGGATTGAAAAACGAACAATTGTTTGCTATAATAAATGAAGAGAGGAAATAAAAGTATATTAGGTTTAGTAATTTAAGTATTCATTTAATTTATTGTAATTAGGGGAAATCCAATATCAATCGATTGATAGAAAGAGTGATTTTATATGAACATATGGCTAAAGTTAAGGAAAACAGCTGCAATTTCACTATGTGAGTTACTTGCAATTGCTATAATTTTTACAGGCTGTGCCTCCACTGATTTATCCGGCACTGAAGGTGCTGGGCATGCCGCAGGAGCTGTAGTGGCAGGTGAGGATTCTTCCGGTGCTTTAGGCAGCAAGGATAAAGTGGATGGGCCGCAGGAGGATCTTGTAAACAACAATTCCTACGTTTCCCTCGATGCTATTCCTGCATATGATGGCAAGGCATACGTGGCTGTCAACAATAATGAACCTTTTTTTACGGACAGCGATATGACTACCACTGCTTTTGAAAATTACAGTGATTTGGATTCACTTGGCAGATGCGGTGTGGCTTATGCCAATATCTGCAAGGATATCATGCCGACTGAGGAGCGTGGCAAGATAGGCATGATAAAGCCATCAGGCTGGCATACGGTGAAGTATGATGTGATAAAGGACAGGTATTTATATAATCGCTGTCATCTTATTGGCTATCAGCTTGCCGGCGAGAATGCCAATCCAAAGAACCTTATTACCGGTACGAGGTACCTGAATGTGGAGGGGATGCTTCCGTTTGAGAATCTGGTAGCGGATTATGTAAACAATACAGGCAATCATGTGCTCTACAGGGTGACTCCGATGTTCTCGGGCAGCAATCTTGTTGCAAATGGTGTGCTTATAGAGGCAAAGTCGGTTGAGGACAACGGTGGCGGCATACTTTTTAATGTCTATTGCTATAATGTGCAGCCCGGAGTCGGAATAAACTATGAGAATGGTGACAGTTGGCTGGATGGCACCACAGGAAGTGCATCATCAGGCTCAGACAGCTCAGCAGCAGAAAATAGCGCTGCAGATTCCTCAAACAGTAAGACGATGGTTCATATCACCGCAACCGGCAAGAAATATCATCGGGCGGGCTGTCGAACATTGAAAAAGAGTGACACAGAGGTTACGCTTGATGAAGCAAAATCCATGGGACTGTCTCCGTGCGGTATCTGCAATCCACCGCAGTAGGATGAATTAACATCTCAAATTTTCTACAATAGACGCACGTTAGCATTTGTAACTCTTCACAGCAGATGAAAATATTGTCACAGAGTAAGGGCTGCAAGTCACGGCACCGCCAGGGCATACGCATATGCATTTGATTGAGCGAATAGCGAAGCCACTTAGATACTGTAGGATTATGCACATGAAGCACAGAAATGACTTGCCATGGAGGGCAAGTCAAGGAGAACCGCGCCATGGAAGGCGCGTTTCGACGGTTTCGTCAAGCATAGAAGCGCAAAAAGCATAATCCGTACAGTATCTTAGCGGCAAAGCGTAGCGAAAGCAAAGCATATGCGTGTGCTCTAACGGTGCCGTGGCTTGCAGCACGTCCTATAGCACATCCAGCAAAATCCCCTGTAACCCTTGACGATTGCAAAACCGAAAAGTATAATAGAATAGCTAATGAATTCAATATTTTAATATAGATGGAGGAAACCAAATGGCACTGAGCAAAAAGCCGGTCAACGGCATGAAGGATATACTACCTGCAGAGATGGAAATCCGTGATTATGTGACAAGTGTGATCAAGGATACATACAGAAGCTTCGGATTTACACCGATAGAGACACCATGCATGGAGAATATAGCAAATCTCACAAGCAAGCAGGGCGGAGAAAATGAGAAGCTGATCTTCAAGGTAATGAAGAGAGGCGAGAAGCTGAATCTGGAGACAGCAAAGGAAGAGTCGGATGTAGTAGACTTTGGAATGCGCTATGACCTTACAGTGCCACTTTCAAGATATTATTCAAACAATGCCAACAACCTGCCATCGCCGTTTAAGGCACTTCAGATGGGCAGTGTGTGGAGAGCAGACAGACCTCAGAGAGGCCGCTACAGACAGTTTACACAGTGTGATATAGATATACTCGGAGAGCCAAGCAATCTGGCAGAGATAGAGCTGATTACAGCAACTACTACCACAATCGGCAGACTCGGCTTCGAGAACTTTGAGATAAGAATCAATGAGAGAAGAATCCTAAAGGCAATGGCGGCTTACAGTGGTTTCGCTGAGGAGGACTACGACAGCGTATTTATCACACTCGATAAGATGGACAAGATAGGAGTGGACGGCGTTGCAAGTGAGCTTGCACAGGATGGCTATCCACAGGAAAATATTGACAAATATCTTGATTTGTTCAAGCTTTTGGAGCAGACAAGGGATGTCACTGAGGGTGTAAATTTACTTTCAGAAAAGCTTGGAGAATATTTAGATGAAGAAGTGGTTACAAATATGACAGAGATAGCTACTGCTGTTAATGCCACAAAGGGAGCAAAGTTTGAGCTCGTATTTGACCCTACACTTGTTCGTGGAATGAGCTACTACACAGGAACTATTTTTGAGATATCAATGCCTGAGCTTGGTGCAGCCTGTGGCGGTGGCGGACGATATGACAAGATGATTGGAAAGTTTACCGGAAATGATGTACCGGCCTGTGGTTTTTCAATCGGTTTTGAGAGAATTATCCTGCTTCTCATGGAGAGCGGCTTCAAGATTCCTGAGAGTCCAAAGAAGGTGGCTTATCTGGTTGAGAAGAAATATCCGGCAGACAAGCTTGTTGATGTCATGAACCAGGCAAAAGACGCAAGAGCAAACGGACAGCAGGTGCTTGTCGTGCGCATGAATAAGAACAAGAAATTCCAGAAGGAGCAGCTTATGAAAGAGGGCTACGAGGAGTTTGTTGAGTTCTTCAACAGATAGGAATCTGATAAGCAGCAGATTAGCTGTGTAGCAGCGGTACCAAACAGTTATTAGAATAAATATATAGTATAAATATAAGGAGTATAAAATGGCAGAATCAATGCAGGGCTTACATAGAAGCCATAGATGTACAGAGGTATCAAATGCCAATATCGGTGAGAAGGTCACTGTGATGGGCTGGGTACAGAAGAGAAGAAATTTAGGAAGTCTCATTTTCGTAGATTTAAGAGACAGAAGCGGAATACTTCAGATTGTGTTCGGTGAGGAAAATGTAGGTGCAGAGGGCTTTGAAAAGGCAGGCACCTTAAGAAGTGAGTTCGTCATCGCAGTTGAGGGAACTGTCCAGAAGAGAACAGCCGCTGTCAATGAGAATCTAAAGACAGGTGATATCGAGGTTATTGCTACATCAATCAGAGTGCTTTCAGAGGCACAGACACCTCCGTTCCAGATTGAGGAGAATTCAAAGACCAGCGAGGACATCAGACTTAAATATCGTTATCTGGATCTTCGCCGCCCTGATATTCAGAGGAACCTCATGCTTAGGAGCAATGTGCTTCGCGTTATGCGTGACTTTATGGCAAACGAGGGCTTTTTGGAGATAGAGACACCAATCCTTTGCAAGTCTACACCGGAGGGCGCCAGAGACTATCTCGTGCCAAGCCGTATACACCACGGACATTTTTATGCGCTTCCTCAGTCACCACAGCTCTTTAAGCAGCTTCTGATGGCTTCAGGCTATGACAGATATTTCCAGATTGCACGATGCTTCCGTGACGAGGATCTGCGTGCAGACAGACAGCCGGAGTTTACACAGGCCGATATGGAGCTTTCATTTGTAGATATTGATGATGTAATCGAGGTAAATGAGAGACTCTTAAAGCACCTTTTCAAAGAGGTTATCAATGTGGATGTTGAGATTCCGTTTAAGCGTATGCCTTGGCAGGAGGCTATGGACAGATTTGGCTCTGACAAGCCTGATACACGTTTTGGTATGGAGCTTTGCGATGTTTCGGATGTGGTAAAGGGCTGTGGCTTTGGAGTATTCACCGGAGCTCTTGAAAACGGTGGCTCTGTCCGCGGTATCAATGTAGAGGGACAGGCAAAGATGCCTCGTAAGAAGATTGACAAGCTTGTAGAGCATGCAAAGGGCTGTGGAGCAAAGGGACTTGCTTATCTGTGCATCAATGAGGATGGCACATACAAGTCATCATTTGCAAAGTTTATGACAGAAGCTGAGCTTGATGCACTTGTTGCAAAGATGAACGGAAAGCCGGGAGATTTACTCCTTTTCGCAGCCGACAAGAATAAAATTGTATGGAATGTACTTGGAGCGCTTCGTCTCATGCTTGGAGCTGAGCTTGGACTGATTGATGAGAACAAGTACAATTTCCTCTGGGTAACAGAGTTCCCACTCCTTGAGTGGTCTGATGAGGAAAACAGATTTATGGCAATGCATCATCCTTTCACCATGCCTATGGAGGAGGACTGGGACAAGATAGACTCAGATCCGGGCGCAGTTCGTGCAAAGGCATATGATATAGTACTTAATGGTACAGAGCTCGGTGGCGGCTCAGTGCGTATCCATCAGGATGACATCCAGGAGAAGATGTTTGAGGTGCTTGGCTTCACAAAGGAGCGTGCGCATGAGCAGTTTGGATTCCTGCTTGATGCATTCTCATATGGGGTACCGCCACACGCAGGACTTGCCTTTGGTGTTGACCGTATCTGCATGCATATGCTACATACAGACAATATCAAGGAGGTTATTGCATTCCCTAAGGTAAAGGACGCTTCGGACCTCATGTCAGAGGCACCCGGAACTGTAGATCCAAAGCAGCTTGAGGAGCTTGGAATAGCTATAGCTGCAGAGGAAGATGAGGAATAACACTATAATATGAATTTGAAAAAAAATATTTTCAATGCGATTACCATAATACTGCTCGCCGCACTTATTGCGGGGGCAGTATTGCTTAATAACAGAATAAAAAAGCTCGAGACACAGATGTCGTACACATCAGACAACACATCAGTGATACTTTCAGATGTGCAGACCATGCAGGATGATATCAAGTCAACTCTTGAGGAGGAGGCCAGCCTCATAACAGACTGGGACATTTCCTTAAAAAGTGCAGACTTTACCGATATGACATACACAGTCTCTGTCTCGGTGGTGCCAAAGGAGTACACAGAGGATACAAAAACCAGTGTATTTTTCGGTACAAACGAGATACCGCTCGAGCTAAACGGCATAAAGTATACGGGCGAGGCCACACTTCCACTGTCTGAGGACTATGCAGGCAATGTGACATTTCTGTTTGTTGATGGAAATAAGAGAAGCACAGAGGTACTCGATGAGTTTGAAGGTGTGACATCAGTGTTCAAAAACGTAGCATCCGGCATACTTTCCGATAAACCGACCTTTGACAATGGCAGCATAAAGCTTGGCACAGATGTAGATGTAGCAGTTATGGGAAATGATTACTTTGACTTTAACAGTGTGCAGCTCGTGGTGGCAAGCTCAGATACAGAGCTAAAGACCTACGATATCAGACAGCTGTTGGCAGAAAACGGCACAGACAGTGCAGACTCTGCAGACACAGACTCCATCACATCAGCCTTAAGCCGGAAGGATGATGCCAAAAAAGATGGCTCAAAGAATAATACAGAAAATGATACCTCTGATGCCTCAAAAGAGGACGACGGTAAGCTCCATAGCCTCGAAGGCACAGTCAAAATCGAAGACTTAATCCCTGTCACAGCTGCAAGCAATATCAAAATATATGTCAAAGCAGTATCGGCACAGGGCTACACCTTCACATATGACCTGTTCGATGGTACCGTAAATCAGGACATCACAGACTTTGAAACCACAGCCGACATATCCGGCGGCGACTACACAGTAACCGACCCGGCCGGCAGCAAATATGAACCGTAAAATATGATATAAGCGTAATTATTTAAAATCAGTTTTTCTTGTGTTTTCAAGGCGGCTCAGAATATTTATTTATAAACAATATATAACTACTAAATAAAGCTCATTTCGCATCTGAGAAATGAGCTTTAAATTTAAGAAGAAAAAAGTGCCGGACAAAATTTCACGCCAGTGAAATAAGTCCGGCACTGCCAGAATGCAAGGTAGCAAAGCGCCTCGCTCGTAAACCTGAATTAGCCGGAGAGTACACGGTGTGTTCCGAAGAAAAATGTGAACTGCCGCGGAGTTCCATAAAGTAAAAAAGAAAGAAAATGTAAATAAAACCGTAATCTGTCCGGACAAATAACCGCGGCTGACTTCACATTTTTCTGAGGAATATACTGCGTGCTATGCCGGCAACCTCACAACCTAAAAAGCGAGGCGCCCACCACCAATCATTTGATGAGCTGCGCCTCATCCTTCTTTTTTGCTGAGTGGCAGCGTAAATATAAACTCCGTTCCCACACCCTCAGTACTTATCACATTTATATTCTCACCGTGCGCCTGCACGATTTCTTTGACTATAGACAGGCCAAGTCCTGTACCGCGCTTATCCTTTCCGCGTGACAAATCACTCTTGTAGAAGCGCTCCCAGATTTTTGAAAGGCTGTCCTTCGGTATACCGATACCGTGGTCCTTTACAGATATAAACACCTTTTCATTTCGGATACTCGTCTCAATCTTGATACTCGAATCATTATTTGAAAACTTCACAGCGTTGTCAATCAGGTTGTAAAGAATCTGCTGGATTTTGACCATATCACCGCGCACGAAAAGCTCTTTTCCGGTGAGCAGCAGGTCAAAGCTTAAGCCCTTTTCACTGCATTTACCCTCGAAGGTGAGGATTGTCGTGCGGATCATCGTATTGATGTCAAAATCAGCAATATCCAGGTGTATGCCGTGATGACCGAACTGGTTTAGATCAATAAGACTCTTGGTGAGCTTATTAAGCCTCTCGGTCTCGAAAAGGATGATGTTTAAGTATTTATCCTGCATCTCAACAGGAATGGTTCCATCAAGCATGGCCTCCACATAGCCCTTTATCGAGGTAAGAGGAGAGCGGAAGTCATGTGATACGTTGGAAACAAACTTGCGCTGATCCTCCTCGAGTGTATCCAGCTCCGTTGCCATGTAGTTGAGTGTGTTTGCCAGATAGCCGATTTCGTCATTGGAATGTACATCAATCTGGGCAGTGAAATCGCCCTTTGCATACTTCTTTGCGGTCTTTGTGATTCGTGTGATTGGCCGGTAAATGGAGCGGCTCATCATGACAAGCATAATAAATGCCACTGCAAAAATAAGCGCTACAGTGTAAAAGGAGATATTCATAAAACCGTTTACACCTGCCGTGATATGGCTTATTGTCTTGTGAATGACTATGTAGCCGATATTCTGGTACGAGACATTTACCGGTGAAAATACGGATAGCATCTTATGCTTGAAAGAGCCGTAAAAATCGCCAATCATATAGTTGTTGCTGCCAAAATCGGTGACATCAAAGCCATTTATCACTACAGGCTTAGAACTGTCATTTTGGGTATCAATGCCTATTGACGGATCATCTGAGTCCATGAGCAGCTCACCGTCAGGGCTGACCACCCATACCTTGGCATCCATATAGTCGGCTACGATTTTCATGTGATTCTGGAAATCGCTAAGCGACATGGATGAGCCAAAGTATTCGGCGGCGTAATCACCTGCAATGATGGATGCTTCCCTGTAGAGATTGGAAGCCTCCTGTTTTTCGATATAGTCTGTGGTGAGATGCTGTGTAAAGGTGCATATAATGAAAAAAGCGATGACACCGTAAATCAGGTAGCTGATTAACAGCTTAGAGTAGATGGTATGCTTCATTATTATTTTACCTCAAACTTGTATCCGATGCCCCAGACAGTAGCGATGCGCCAGGTCGGCTTGTCCTTGATTTTTTCGCGCAGACGCTTCACATGTACATCGACAGTGCGGGTGTCACCGACATATTCATAGCCCCATATGTTGTCCAAAAGCTGCTCCCTTGTAAACACCTGATTGGGAGATGAGGCAAGGAAATATAAAAGCTCAAGCTCCTTTGGCGGCATATCAATCTGCTGTCCGTCATAAGTGACAGAGTAGTTGGACAGATTTACAATGAGCCCCGGATACTCCACACACTTGATATCTACGGAAGTATAGGCCTCCGGCTTTGCAGGATGGAAACGTCTGAGCACGGCCTTGACTCTTGCCACAAGCTCCTTTGAGTCAAAGGGCTTGAGTATATAGTCGTCGGCGCCAAGCTCCAGGCCTAAAACCTTATCAAATACCTCGCCCTTTGCGGAGAGCATGATAATCGGCACATCGGACTTTGCACGTATCTCACGGCATACCTGATAGCCGTCTATGCCCGGAAGCATGAGGTCCAAAAGAAGCATGTTTGGCTTGTAGTGCTCAAATGCGATAAGCGCCTGCTCACCGTCATTTACGATTTTGGTGTCATAGCATTCCTTGGTCAGATATAGAGATATAAGCTCTGCTATATTGTTGTCGTCGTCTACTATCAGTATTTTCTGTTTAACAGCCATTTCTAATCTCCTTCTTGAAAATTATTTATATTCCGTAAAAGTAAATTGTCGTTATTTAAAGGTTGCAATGGTTACTCCGGCATCGCCCTCACCAAACTCACCGAGATGATATTCCGCAATAGTTTTTGTCCTTTTCAGGAGCCCATGCACAGCCTTTCGCAGTGCACCGGTGCCTTTTCCGTGGACAATGCGCACAGATGAAAGATGAGCGATATATGCATCGTCTAAGTATTTATCTAAGAGAGCAAGTGCCTCATCCGTAGTCTTTCCTATCAGGTTGATTTCTGATGAAACTGACATCGATTTACTCATCTTTATCTTGCTTCCGCTGCCGCCGTACTTCTTGGCAGGAGAGACATCATCGTTTAATAGCACGAGGTCATTAATATTAACCAGCGAGCGCAGTATACCCATCTGCACATACAAATCGCCCTTGGCATTTGGCAGAGTGTGGACAGTTCCCTTCAGATTGAGGGAGAGCACAAGCACAGAATCACCGATGCGCAGCTTCTTAGGCGCCTTGTGATTTGCCTTGGCAGTGTTTTTCCTGATGTCTGACAGCTTCTTTTCCTTGTCATTCATCTTGTCACGAAGGGCAGAGCGCTCCTTCTCCATCTGGCTCATAGGAGCCTGCCCCTGTCCGTATTTGTTGAAATTGCGGATGGTCTTGTCGGCGAGCTTCTTTGCATCCTGCAGTATTTTGTAGGCTTCCTCATTTGCTTCGCGTAAAATCTTGTCCTTGCTCTTATCTATGCGCTCGTTTTTCTCCTCAAGCTGTTTCTTGAGCTTTTCAATCTCAGCCTTGTAGCTGTTGATTTCAAGCTGTTCCTTTTCGATAGTCTGTCGCTGTGACTCGAGGCTTGCAATCAGATCCTCAAAATCAAGGTCGTTATCATTAATTCTGCTTTTTGCATCCTCTATGATGCTTTCATCAAGACCAAGCTTTGATGAGATTGCAAAAGCGTTACTCTTTCCCGGAATACCGATTAACAGGCGGTAGGTAGGGCTTAGGGTCTCAACGTTGAACTCACAGCAGGCATTTTCCACACCATCTGTGGAAAGCGCATACACCTTAAGCTCACTGTAATGCGTGGTGGCCATGGTGATGGCACCATACTGGTGCAGCCTGTTTAAAATTGAGATGGCAAGCGCCGCACCCTCTGTCGGGTCGGTTCCCGAGCATAGCTCATCGAACAGGCAAAGGCTTCTGTCATCGGCTTTTTCAAGAATTTTTACGATATTGGTCATGTGAGATGAAAAGGTACTGAGGCTTTGCTCAATACTCTGCTCATCGCCTATATCCGCAAAGACATCCTCAAAGATGGCGAGCTTTGACCTGTCAGCCGCAGGAATGTGAAGACCTGCCTGACCCATGAGAGTCAAAAGTCCGACAGTCTTTAGTGAAACCGTTTTACCGCCGGTATTTGGTCCGGTGATGATAAGCTGCTTATATTCCTCGCCGAGCCGTACATCTATAGGGACCACCTTTTTAGCATCCAAAAGCGGATGACGGCCCTTTCTGATATTGATATGCCCCTCGGTGTTGAACTCCGGTGCCACACCGTTATATGATTTAGCCAAGTTTGCCTTTGCAAAAATGAAGTCAAGCTCTGAAAGAATCTCATAGTCCTGCTCCAAAGCAGCCGCATTCATGGCAACCTTGTCGCTGAGCGCTGCAAGGATTTTTTCAATCTCCTCCTGCTCCTTTATGAAAAGCTCCTTGAGCTCATTATTCAAATTGACGACAGCCATAGGCTCGATAAAAAGGGTAGAGCCGGTAGATGACTGGTCGTGCATCATGCCGGGTACATTGCCCTTTGCCTCAGCCTTTACAGGCAGACAATATCTGCCGTCGCGCATGGTCACAACCGCATCCTGCAGATATGTCCTCGTTGTGCTGTTGTTCATGAGCTTGGTGAGCTGCGCATGGATTCTGTCGTTCATGCCGCGTATGCTCTTTCTTATCTTAAAAAGCTCAGGACTCGCATCATCGGCAATCTCTTCCTCAGATAAAATGCACCTCTTAATCTCATCGCAGAGCGCAGAAACCGGTTCAATCCCTGCAAACAGACCGGAGAGTGAATCCTGCTTCTCATTGTCCATGCCGCTTCTGCCATAAGCCTTAACACGCTTTGCAACCTCTAACAGACTGCAGATGCGAAGAAGCTCGGTCGTATTCAGCGCACCACCGATATCAAGCCTCTTTAGAGAAGCATGCACATTGTGTATGCCCACGAAGGACACTCCGCTGTCCTTGTACAGGCGGCTTAGTGCATCGGCAGTTGTGGTCTGCAGATGTCTGATTTCGTATAAATCGGTGACCGGCTCAAGAGAAAGACACCTTTTCTTTGTCTCATCACATGCTGCGTAGCTGCTTAACATGGTGAGGATTTTGTTATATTCCAATGTTTTGTAAACTTTTTTATTCATTTCTATATCCTTATATTTCGGTAGTTGAATATTAAATTCATATTTACTGTATAGCTTATCATATTATAGCTGAAAATCTTCAAAAAAACCATAATAAATATGTATTAAATGATAATTACAAGATGATAACATAAAGTTTAATACATAACAAACCAGTTTGTTAAATGAGCCAAAAAGTAAGGGCTTGCGACATGTACCCGCCGGACTGCTGCAAGCCCGTACTCAAAGGGCGTACTCAAAAAATATGGTTGCAACGCAATATAATTCAGAATATAATGTAAGATAGTAACTAAAGACATCTAATCAGGGTGACAATATGGAGCAATTTATCAGAGAAAAGATAAAGGATAAACCGCTGAATAAAAAAAGACTTGCAAAAAAAGCAGGCACGGCAGCACTCTGCGGAGTGGCATTTGCAGTGGCTGCAAGCATTGTTTTTGCTATATTTCTGCCGGTTATCAACAGACAATCAAAAAAAGCTTCAGATGGAAAAAATAATAATTATGTGCAGACAGCCACACAGCAGTCAGGCATAGATGACAGCAGTGATGCATATAGTGAAAATGGTACACAAAGCACAGAGTCCGGCACTTCTTCGGAGCCGTCTTCGCAGACATACCAGCCTACACTGGCAGATTATCAGGCAGTGCAGAGCCAGCTATACAGAGTGGGAGCTTTGGCAACGAAATTTGTAGTAGGAGTCACGGGGGTGACAGATGCCACTGATATTTTCAACAATTCCTATGAGACCGAGGGTCAGGGTGTGGGAGTGATACTGAAGGACAATGGAAAGCAGCTAATCATTCTGACAGAGAAAGATGTAGTGGATAAGGCGGATAAGCTTAGTGTGACCTTTGTAAACGACATGATGGCTGATGCTGCACTGGTCAAGTACGACAGCAATACAGGCATAGCGATTATTTCTGTGGATAAGTCACTTCTGGACGATGCCACAACAGCGGCTATAGCGGTTGCGGAGCTTGGTAATTCAAATATTGTTTCAAGAGGAGCATCTGTCATTGCACTTGAGGCAAACTATGCCATTCTCACAGGTCTTGTAACGTCAACAACCAATGAGCTGTCGGCGCAGGACAACAATTACTCGGTGCTCACCACAGATATCGCAAGCAACAGGTCACAGAGCGGTATACTCATCAATACGGATGGTCAGGTCATAGGGCTTTCGCTGCAGGATTTCAATCCGGCGGAGGAAAACAATACGCTCACAGCTGTCAGCATAAGCGACCTGTCACCTGTCATTGAAAAGCTCGAGAGCGGCGCAGATGTGCCGTACATAGGCATCACCTGTACTACAGTTACAGAAAAAATAGCAAACAGATATAACATCCCAAAGGGTGTTTATATAAAGCAGGTTACCATGGATTCACCGGCATTTGTCGCAGGGCTTCAAAGTGGTGATGTGATAGTGGCGGTAAGCGATAAGGATGTATCGAATGTGTCTGCGTACAACACACAGCTTATGCAGCAAAAGCCTGAGGATACCTGCAATCTGAAAGTAAAGAGAAAAGGAAGCAACGGCTACACGGAGATTACCTGTCAGGTGAAAATCGGAGTGATGAATTAGCCGAAATTAGGAGGATATATGAAGTATATTTCAACTCTCCGCGAGGGAGAGAGAATCAATGAGATTTTTTTATGCAAGAGCAAGCAGACAGCCATGACCAAAAGCGGAAAGCCTTATGACAATGTCATCCTGCAGGATAAGACAGGCACGCTGGATGCCAAGATATGGGATGTGGGCTCAGTAGGCATTGAGGAATTTGATGCAATGGATTACATAGCCATAACCGGTGATATCACAAGCTTTCAGGGCAATTTGCAGTGTTCCATAAAGCGTGCGAGAAAGGTGAACGAGGGAGAATATGACCCTGCGGATTATCTGCCGGTCAGCGATAAGGATGTCGAGGTCATGTATAAGGAGCTAATGGGCTTTATCGGCTCTGTAAAGAATCAGTATCTGTCACAGCTTTTACATAGCTTTTTTGACAATAAGGAGTTTGAGCGCCGTTTCAAGTTCCATTCAGCCGCAAAGAGCGTGCACCACGGCTTTGTAGGAGGACTTTTGGAGCATACACTCGGTGTGACGAAGAACTGTGATTATTTTGCAAAAATGTATCCGGTTTTAAACCGTGACCTGCTTCTTACAGCAGCCATTTTCCATGATATCGGAAAATTAAAGGAGCTTTCTACTTTCCCGGAGAATGACTATACAGACGCTGGTCAGCTCCTCGGACATATCATGATTGGTGCAGAGTGGGTAGGCGATGCGATTAAGAGCATCGACGGCTTCCCGGTAGTGCTCGCAAATGAGCTGAAGCACTGTATACTTGCCCACCACGGCGAGCTTGAGTTTGGCTCTCCTAAAAAACCGGCACTTGTCGAGGCACTTGCACTCAGCTTTGCAGACAATATAGATGCCAAGATGGAGACTTTCAGGGAGCTGCTTGTAAATGTGCCTGAAAATGATACAAAGTGGCAGGGCTACAACAGATTTATGGAGACAAATTTCCGCAGAACAAGTGTGTAAAAGGCGGACGATATTAATATAGCTATGGTGTGATTTTGGTGTGAAAGTTTGCACCGGATACAAACATTATAAAGAGTAATTATATATATAAAATAAAGAAGAGAAAAGCATGAAAAAAAATGACATATTTGAACTTGAAATAACAGATATGGGAACAGATGGCGAGGGCATAGGACATTACGAGGGTATGACCTTTTTCGTAAAGGATGCACTTATTGGTGATGTCATAACTGCCCGCGCAACAAAATTAAAGAAGAACTATGGCTACGCAAGAGTGGAAGAGATTAAGACCCCTTCCACTTTTCGCGTTGAGCCGGAATGTGAGCTGCACAAGAGGTGCGGAGGCTGCCAGATACAGGCGCTCTCCTATGAAAAACAGCTTGAATTTAAAAATGATAAGGTGCGCAACAATCTCATGCGCATAGGTGGATTTTCCGAGACAGAGCTGGACAGTAAAATGCAGCCGCCTGTTGGCGCAGACAGTCCGTACCGCTACCGCAACAAGGCACAGTTCCCAGTGGGGTATGACAGGGATGGCAATATAGTGACAGGCTTTTATGCATCGCGCAGCCATAATATCATCCCGGTTGGGGACTGCAAGCTTGGGGTGCCGCAAAACAAAGAGATACTGGATATCATAAAGCAATGGATGAATGAGTGCGGCATCACGCCGTATGACGAGAACACACATAAAGGGCTGGTGCGCCATGTACTTATCAGATATGGTTTTGCATCAAAGCAGATTATGGTGTGTCTTGTGGTAAACGGGGACAGTCTGGAAGCAAAACGCCGAGCCGGGAATGCAGCAGATATACTGTGCGAAAGACTCTCAAAAATCGATGGAATGACTTCGATTTCCTACAATATCAACAAGGAAAACACAAATGTCATCCTCGGCAAAAAGACAGTCTGCATATGGGGAAGACCATATATTGAAGACACCATCCATCTGCTTTCTTACCCTGATTTCACACCACAGGGGACAGGCATCACATATCAGATTTCGCCACAGTCGTTCTATCAGGTAAACCCGAAGCAGACAGAAAAGCTCTATAGCACAGCACTCGCATTTGCAGGGCTCACAGGAAATGAAAATGTCTGGGATCTCTACTGTGGTATCGGTACCATATCGCTCTTTTTGTCACAGAAGGCAAAGCAGGTGTACGGAGTGGAAATAGTGCCTCAGGCAATCGAGGATGCCAAAAACAATGCGAAGCTCAATGGCATCACAAATGCACAGTTTTTCGTAGGAAAGGCTGAGGAGGTGCTTCCACAGTTTTATGAGAATGCAAAGAAAACTGAGAAAATCACTGATGATACAGCATCCACCGGACGTACAGATATGCTTCGCCCGGATGTGATAGTCGTTGACCCTCCCAGAAAGGGCTGTGATGAGAAGTGTCTGGACACAATGCTTGCGATGTCACCGGAGAGGATTGTATATGTGAGCTGTGATTCGGCAACATTGGCAAGGGATTTGAAGATTCTTTGCGAGGAGAAGTATGAGCTCATAAAGTGGCAGGCGTTTGACCAGTTTAGTCATACTGGGCATGTGGAAACGGTGTGCCTTTTGTCCCGACTTCATTAAGCAAAGCATCATGTGAATGTGAGACTGGATATGGATGAGATGGATTTGACAGCGCGGACCGAAGCGGAGCGTAGACAGGCTACATACGAGAAGATTAAAAAATACGTGGCAGAGCACAATGATGGGATGAAAGTATCGAATCTGTATATTGCACAGGTTAAGGCTAAGTATGGAATTATAGAGCGTGAGAATTACAATAAAGCAAAGTCAGATGACGCAAGACAGCCTAAGTGTCCGAAGGAGAAGGAAGAGGCTAAGGCAGAAGCGTTGAGTTTTTAAGATGATTTAGTTTAGGAGTATGACGATATGAGGGTTTTATTAGGAACAACAAATCCATCAAAGGTAAAAAGATTTTCGGATTTGTTAAAAGGGTATGATATTGAATTTATTACTTTAAGAGATATCGAAGTTATAGAAGAACCTGAGGAAATGGGGAATACACCAGAAGAAAATGCTATTATGAAGGCAGAGTTTTATGGACAATACTTTGATGTTGTTATTTGTAATGATTCTGGATTATATTTTGAAGAACTGGATTTTGAGGATTTGCGTCAGCCGGGACTAAATATTAGAACACCTATGAATATGGATAGACTGTCAGATGAAGAGATGATTGATTACTATTCAAAACTTATTACAGGGCTTGGAGGTAAAGTCACAGCATATTACCTAGATGGAATTGCAGTTTATAATCACGGAGTAATTTCATCGTTTATGGACAATATGGCAGCTCAAAAAAACGGATCATTCTATATGATTGATAAAGCTTCATCAAAAAGATTTGAAGGATGGCCTCTTGATTCATTATCAATCAATAAAGAAAACGGCAAATATTTTGTTGATGGAAGTATTGAAGAAAGCAAAGAAAATATCATAAAAGATCAATATGAAAAGAGTGTCGTAGATTTTTTGATTAAGTCTTTACATATAGCATAGTATAGGAGAAATGAGACAACTGGAGTTTCCTGAGAATATTCAGGCAATTGTCGGCGGAAAAGAATATTCGCTGGATAATGTTGTCTTAAAAACCTGGCCGGAAAGTGAAGAAACAAATGGCGAATATGCAAGTGCAATAAGAAGTTTCAAACACAATTTGGATATTCAAAAGATACACATAAATTTTGCTACAAAAGATACTATTGTGATGCCGAATGACATTTGAAGGAGAAAATAGTGGACAGAAATAATGCATTAACAGATCCTAAGAAACTTGTCAGAGTAGAATTAAAAAATGCTGGATTTGATATTAATAAAATCAAAATACCGGATAGAGTATATCTTCTTGCTGATGACATTTTTGATGAAATGGTGTCAAGAAATGTAGGAGAATATAGATATCCATTAGGTGGGAAGCTGTATGTGTTTAATAAAAATGAAAACATTGGTTTTATAAAAGGGCATATGTGCTCGCCTGCGATAGCTACACAAGCGGAGGAATTAATTGCCGGAGGCGTTAAAGAATTAATTCATGTTGGATATGCCGGAGGCTTACAACCAGAATTAGTTCCGGGAGAGATTATTCTTACGGACGGCGCTTTTAATGATACTGCAGTAGCAAGGTTGTACGGATATGATTATGATATAATTCATTCATCGAAGGATTTGACGAACGAGATTGAAGAAATGATAACAAGTGCAGAAATTCTATACAAGAGAGGACTTCATTGGACAACGGACGCAGGTTATAGAGAAACGTGGGGACAAGTCATGGATTATCGGGACAAAGGAGCACTTTGTGTTGAAATGGAAGGTGTTGGTTTGTTTACAATAGCTAATTATAGAAAATGTGTAGCAACGGGTATATATGTTGTTTCTGATGTATATTTAGAGGATGATTGGAAACTTGGATGGGAAGGCAATGATATAAAAAAGGCTGTTGGTGAAATTATTGATATGATAATTAAGTCTATAAGATAAATGGGAGTAGTAAGATTGTCATGAAGTTTGAAAATGTATACTTTATTAATGGAACAGCATATGCTGGAAAATCCACAATGGTAAAACTTCTGGCAGAAAAATATGACGGAATTGTATGCGAAGAAAATTATCAGGATAGGCTTTTAGAAAATTTGGATGCCAAGGAGTTTCCTAATCTTACTTACACAAGAGATTTACAGGATTGGAGAGAATTTGTAAAAAGAACTCCAGATGAATATGAGGCATGGGTAAATGGTGTTACGAAAGAATGTACGGTCTTAGAACTTGAAATTTTAAAGAACTTGGTTTCAAGAACAAAGAAAAGAATATTTGTGGATACTAATATTCCGGTTGAAATTCTACATAAGATTTCAGATGAGAATCATGTTTTGATTATGTTAGCAGATCCGAATATTTCTGTTCAGAGATTTTTTGAAAGACCAGATAAGGAAAAACAGTTTTTATATCAGTTGTTATTGAAAGAAGATAATCCAGAGGATGCTATGATAAATTTCAGAGAATGTCTGAAAAGAGTTAATTCACAGGAAAGATATATGATGTTTCAAAAATCTGGATTTAATGTAATAACAAGAGACGAAAACCGGAGTATTGATGAGACATTTGCTTTGGTAGAAAGTATGTTTGGATTAAATAGATAAAATCGATACAATGTCTGAGAATGTTAATGCGGAGCAAGGTGTTAGTGCGCATTGACAGATTTTTAGTAAAGCCGGTTCCGGTGGCAGTGAAAATGATGCCGGATGCTGAGATGGAACCGCCGTATGATGGTGCGAAAAAAATGATTCTGGTTGATGATGTGGATAATCGGCAGTTTCTGTGTGAATTGGTTGAGAGCATGTGGGAAGAATTGCCGAAGAAGAAAGAGAAAAATTGCAAGTAAGACTTGACAAAAACGAACAAATATTCTGTATTTAACAGGTGAGATTTTATACTCAAAAGCAGAAAATACGAATGTACAAATAGAGCTCAAACCCTTGTGGTTTGGGCTTTTTCTGATTTTGTAGAAAATCTGAGAACAACTATTTCTAAAAAGTCATCAATTGCCCCGATAGAGTGATTTCTAAAAAACAAAGACTTCCCCAACAAGCAAAAATGCGCCTGGTATATACCGGGGCACTGCTTGCCAATTTGTGAAATAGCATGATAGTTAGTATGAATAATGTCAGAAAGGATTTTAATTATGGTTAAGAATAAAGTGGTTCTAAAAGAAAGAGATGCATGGAGTGATTTAGCAAATTTTATTGGAGAAATGGTAGCAAAGTATGCGGAAGCAATGGACTTGGACAATTTGCAAGATCCGGATCGTTATCTTCTCGTGAAAAGAATAAAACAGTTGCATGTCGAATTTTATAAATCGAAGAATATAGAAAAATTCAGAAATACAAAAATCTCTATTGAAAGAAAAGTTGCGGCATGATATTATAACCGTAATGACGGATACATAAATATATAAATACGGATATATGCGAAATGTTGATGGAGGAACACACATGATTATCAGTGAAAGAATTTTTTACATAATGGAGCAGAAGAACATGAGCCAGTTGGAGCTGTCGAAAAGAACGGGGATTGCAACTAGCAACATCAGTGACTGGAAAAAGAAAAAGACAAATCCCAAAGCAGACTGTCTGTTATCTATATGTGACGCATTGGATATTACACCAGAGCAGCTTTTAACGGGGAAGGGAATTGACCCGGAATATAAAGATGCAGATATGGATTATGAAGTTACTAGGTCAGACATTAAAATTTTAAAACAGATACATAGTCTAGGTGATGAGCAGTATAAAAGACTGATGGCGTATATGAAGGCCTTGCAGAAGCTGGAAACAATGGAGAGTATTGTGGAGAAACAGAACTAGTAGTTAATACTAATAGGATGATAAGCCAGAATAGGGGGGATGCAATGAAAAGCATTATGTTTAAGACAAAAATATTTCATGAGGGGAAAATGTATCTTCTTGTATCGGATGTTACAAAGATGATGGAGATATCGGAGAAAGCATTTTGCAAGAAATATTCTGATAAGATTGTTGAGATCCCTGGTTGTAGGAAATGTATCGCAGAAACTGATTTTAATTTATTGATTTCAGATGACAAAGAACTTTTCAAGAAAATGGGTATGTTAGAAGTAACAAAGGTTGAAACACTGAGAAGTGAGATTGCGAGTATCATAAGCTTTCAGCCACTTAAATTCATGATGGCAAAAGAATATTTGAATATGATGAAGATAAAAACTGGATGCAAATCCGAGCAACAATATGTGGAGAAATATGAAATCGCGAAAGAATTTGATGAAGCATTACAGCGTTTTATGAATAGTCATCATGATAATAGTTACTATAAGTCAATGATTAACTATCTTAAGAATAAAGAACGTTTCGATTTAGATAAAATTCGGGAATTAGGATTGGATATTCAGTATTTGTCATCGATAACATCCGATGGATCCATGACTTTGGAAGTATTTGTAGTTGGAAAAGGAATATTTTATAGTGTTCTTGAAGATGATGAGGGTGAGCAATGGAACGAAATCCATATTGATGAGATGGGAAATATAAAGCTTCCTTACTTTTCTTATTATTCAGATCGAGTAGAAGAACGTATAATTAATCTCTCACATACTGAGGTGGATAGAGATTTTTCAAAATATAACACGGTAGAAAATATTCAGTGGTGCATACAAAATTTGAATATGAAGGGGATAGAAGATTATGAATTTGATGTTTTAGGTTATCATTCAGATGCTATAGACTTAAGAATTCATACAGATTTACTTGTAAAAATGATAGTCCCGGATGCAATTGATACTATTTTTACAGATCAGATTATTGATTTGGAGAAATTGGTCTGGATAACAGATGTAAGTGATATGAGAGTGTTTGCGTAGGATATATGAATTTAAACGTATCGAATCCGATCTGTTTAGAAGCTAAGCAGGATTGAATGTACTTATAATAATGTGGCTGCCATTTGCTACTTCACTAAAATAAACTATAGAAACAATGTCAGTGAAAGGAATATACATGGAAGAAGATAAAAAAGAAGAAATAAAAATTGTCAAAGTAACAGAGGAATTAATTAAGGCCAAAACCTATGAAGTAAGAGGTTATAAGGTAATGCTTGATTTTGATTTGGCTAAAATATATGGTTATTCAACCAAAGCTTTTAATCAACAGGTCAAAAATAACAGTGAGCGTTTCGCATCAGATTTTGCATTTAAACTTACCAAGGAAGAGGTTAACAACTTGAGGTCAAAAAATTTGACCTCAAGTTGGGGCGGTTCAAGATATTTGCCGAATGCTTTTACTGAACAAGGTATATACATGCTTATGACGATACTTAAAGGTGACCTTGCAGTTAAGCAGAGTATTGACCTCGTGAGAACATTCAAAAAAATGAAAGATTACATATTAGAAAACAGGGAATTGATAGGGAAGCGCGAACTACTTCAGCTAAGTATGGAGACTGCCAATAACAGAATTGAAATAAGCAAGATAAATTCAGATATGATATCCATTGAAAAGCAAATCTCCGATGTTGTGGAGGGATTGAAGGATGTTGTAACAAAATCTGAGCTTGCTGATATGATGAATAGCTTCATTTCAGATGATGATGAAAAATGGCTTATGTTTAATGCAAAATTTAGTAGTGCGGATGAGGTTTACGAGTCTATTTACAGGCAGGCAAAGTCATCAATATATGTGGTTGATAATTACATTGGTTTAAGAACGCTGGTACATCTTAAGAATTCTCCAACAGGAGTAAATATTATTTTATTTAGCGATAATGTTGGGAATAATAAACTTCACAACATAGAATATACGGATTTCCGTAAGGAATATCCAACTGTAAAACTGTCAATGAAGAAGACTGGTGGCATATTCCATGATCGTTTTATCGTGTTGGATTATGGAACAGCGGATGAGAGAGTCTTTTTGTGTGGTGCTTCTTCCAAGGATGCCGGGGCTAGAATAACAAGCATCGTTGAGGACTATGGAACAGCCAAATACAACTCTGTTATTGCAGGATTATTGAAAAATTCGCCATTAGTATTACCGAAATAGGAGTGTAAGATTATTGAAGAAGAAAACAAGATGTTACATATATACTCGTGTGTCTACAGCAATTCAGGTTGATGGATATAGCCTGGATGTACAGAAAGACAAGATAAGAAAATATGCAGAATTTCAAGATATGGAGATTGTTGGAGAATATTCTGATGAAGGGCATTCCGGCAAGAATATAAAAGGTCGTCAGGAATTGATCCGGAGTATAAAGATGCAGATATGGATTATGAAGTTACCAGGTCGGATATTAAGATATTGAAGAAGATTCACAGTCTTGGAGACGAACAGTATAAAAGATTGATGGCATATATGAAAGCATTGCAGAAACTGGAGCAAATGGAAAGCATGGTGGATGAATAATGGAAGAAACAAAAGAATTGATTACTACGGATGATATTCGTAGTAAGGTGTATATAATTCGTGGACAGCAAGTAATGTTGGATCAGGATTTGGCAGAAATTTATGGTTATCAAGTTAAAAATTTAAATCAACAAGTAAAACGTAATTTGACAAGATTTTATGTTTCAACTAACTAAAGAAGAAGTGGAATTGGTGAAATCACAATTTGTGACTTCACGGAATATAGGTTATTTTGAAGGGCAAGAAGGCGGCCGTAGAAAATTACCATATGCATTTACAGAACAAGGAATTTATATGCTTGCGATAGTTCTTCGTGGAGAATTGGCAGAACAGCAGAGTATATTTATAATGCGCACTTTTAGGGAGATGTGTCACTATATTAGTCAAAATCAACAGTTTGTTACTAGAAATGAAATGGAACTTTTAACAGCGAAGGTTGGAACGATAACTGAGAGACAGGATCGAATGGAGAAAAAAGTAGAGTTCATTCAAAAAGATGTGACCATTTTAGCAGATAACTTTATTACGGATAAGGATAAAAAGGATTTTGTTATTTATAAAGGCCAGAAGTTAGAAGCTGACATTGCATACATAGAAATCTATCAGCAGGCAAAGAAATCAATCTATGTTGTGGATGATTATATGAATGCAAAATCATTACAACACCTTTCACAGAAAGCAGATGGTGTGGAAGTCATTTTGTTCACAGAGAATGGAAAAGGTGGGAGAGGATTTCTTACAAACTCTTTAGTGACGGATTTTCAAAATGAATATCCAACGATTCGGATTAAGCCGAATCCTGATTGTCACGACAGATTGATTGTACTTGATTATGGTGAAGAAACCGAGAAGGTATATCATTGTGGAGCATCCAGTAAGGATGCAGGGAAGAAACTTTGTGCAATTAATCAGATTACAGAAACGGCAATTATTCATCCGGTAATAGATAGATTACTTTTGCTGCCGGATAAACAAATATAACTTATGATAAAAGTAGAGGCTACATTTAATAATGAGTGAGGCTTCTTTTCGTTTTGCTTATAAGTTTCAAGTGTTGGAAATTTATGTAAATTTATAGACATTTTCTTATCGTAAAGCTATAATATTAAAATCATATAGAACAGATAGACATTGATTTTAGAAAGTGATACAAATGAAAAAGCTAAAAAAGAGATTCATTGTTCCGGCAGTGGTATTTATATTGAGTATGTGTGCGTTAATCGGCTTGATATATATAGTTGGAAAGAGTCAGGAACAGCAGAACAGGACAAATGCAAAGCTCAATGCGATGACATATGCGGAGCGTATAAATGGCGAGCTTATGGAGGGAATAGGAGTTACCGATACCTTAAAGCAGGTTGTCATAAGTGGTGATGGAAATATAAATGGGTTTTATGATGTTGCAGCAAATATGATGGACGATTCGATTCAGAGTATACAGATAGCACCGAATGGAGTTGTGACTGAAATATATCCGGAGGAGGGGAATGAATCTGGTAAGATTGATCTGATAAATGATAGTGACAGGGGAGAGATTTCGCGCTATGCGAGGGATAATGACACTGTAATTATGCAGGGACCATTGGAGCTGAAGCAGGGCGGATATGGTATAGCAGTGCGCAATCCGGTTTATTTGGAGGATGAAAATGGTCAGAAGAGCTTTTGGGGCTTCACAATTGTTATACTGAAGGTTCCGGAAATTTTTTCTGATTCTGTAGAAGCTCTTTCCAATTTTGGATATAAGTACAGTCTGCAGAAGTGTGCTTCGCCGAAGGATGATACGTATGAGTGGGTTTACGGTTCAAAGAAGGAGTTGAACGATCCGGTGATATATGACTTCGACGTGTATGGAGACAAGTGGAGGCTTGAGATTTTCCCAAAGAGTGGTTTTTACAATAACAGATATCTGCTATATCTGTTCATCGGAGGTGTAATTATAGTCCTGCTTTTGACAGGGCTTACAGCAGCATTGATTTTCATCAATGAAAACAGGAAGAATTTCAAGAGACTTGCTGTGACTGATGCACTGACCGGTATTTACAACAGGCACGGCTTTGATGAGCAGGTTGAGCAATATATGAGACAGAATCCGCAAAAGCATTGTGTTGTGGCAATGCTTGATATTGACGATTTCAAGCTGGTCAACGATATGTATGGACATGCGGCAGGTGATGGTGCACTTAAGAAGCTTGCAGAGAGCATGAAGCAATATTTTTCAAAGGATGTTATACTCGGTAGAAACGGAGGCGATGAGTTTAGCATTTTCATGCCGGATTGTACGGTAGTGGAGGTTAAGCCTTTCCTTAAGAAGTTTACAGAAGAAACCAGGAAATTTTATTGTAAAGGTGAAGAACATACATTTACCATTTCACTGGGCTTTGCGGAGTATCCTGTTTTGGCTGATGACCGTTCCCAGCTCATGCGGTGTGCGGATATGGCACTTTATGAGGTGAAAATGCGTGGGAAGAACGGCTGCATGGCATATCGTGAGGGTGAGCGTATAAAGAGCCGTGCGAAGCTTGGATTTGCCGTGAAGGATATTATTGACAATATGCCGGGAGCGTTCATTGTTTACAGGGCAGATAAAGAAAATGATGAGATTCTGCTTGCAAACAGCGAGCTGCTTCGGCTTACAGGCTGTAAAAATATGGACGAGCTGCTTGCATATACAGGTAAGAGCTTCTGCAATCTGATACGCCCGGATGAACAGGAAAGCTGTGAAAAAAGCATATGGTCGCAGATTAACGGAGGACACTCAAATGATTATATTTTCTTTCATATGCGAAAAGCAGACGGCACATATATTTCAGTGCTCGATCATGGCAGGATAGTGGATTCAGTGCACAATGGCAGAGTATTTTATGTGATGATTATGGACTTAAAGTCTCTGCAGAGGCACTATGGAGATTGCCTGGAATTGGTGGAGAAGTAGAAAAAAGCAGATTGTGAACACATGCGTTCACAATCTGCTTTTTTAATAGTGCATACACAATTTATTTATCCGAATAAATCACATTTCCACCGCATACGGTGTACTTAACCTTACCGGTCAGTTCCATGCCGGTAAAAGGTGTGTTTGATGATTTTGATGCATATTCGCATGGTACCCATTTTTCGTCAGGATCAAAGATGACAAAATCTGCAGCAGCACCCTCTGAGATAGTACCGTAAGGCATGTGGTACAGTCTGGCAGGGTTGATAGTCATCTTTTCCAAAAGCTCAAGCATGCTCAGATGGCCCGGTTTGACAAGGCTTGTGATACCAAGAGCAAGAGATGTCTCAAGACCGATGATACCGCTTGGTGCTTCGGTTACAGGCTTTGATTTTTCCTCGGCGCTGTGAGGCGCATGATCTGTTGCGATAAGGTCTATTGTGCCATCGATAAGTCCATCTATAATCTTTTGACGGTCTGCTTCAGTGCGCAGAGGCGGATTCATCTTGGCAAGGGTGCCGTGCTCTAAGACAGCATCCTCAGTCAGCGTGAAGTGATGAGGAGTAGCCTCGGCATGGAGCCTTGCACCAAGCTTTTTGTAGGTGCGGACTATATCAACAGATACACCGGAGCTGATGTGCTGTATTACAACATCAGCACCACTGCGCAGCGCAAGCAGACAGTCTCTTGCGACGAGAGTCTCCTCAGCGATGGATGGTGAGCCGTAGATACCGAGAGCGTCAGATACTTTTCCGTGGTTGATGCCGTTGTTTTTGATAAATGCAGGGTCCTCCTCATGGAGACTTATCGGCATATCCAGCTTTGCAGCATTTTGCATGGCTCTGTAGCAGAAAGCAGCATTTGTAAGCGGGATGCCGTCATCGGTAAAGCCACATGCTCCGGCTTCCTTTAAAGCTGCCATGTCAACCTCATCCTGTCCTTTGAGGGAGTGCGATATTGCAGCGGCCTGATACATACGGATTTTTTCCTGCTTTCCACGTGTGAGGTTGTCCTTTAGAGTATCCACATTGTCCACTGTAGGCTTTGTGTTTGCCATGCACACGACAGTTGTGAAGCCACCCTTTGCGGCAGCCAGGGAACCGGTGTGGATATCCTCCTTGTATGTGAAGCCCGGATCACGGAAATGCACATGTGTGTCGATAAGTCCCGGTCCGACAATCATTCCGGCTGCATCTATTATTTCTTCTTTTTCAGTTGCAGCAGCGTCTGACGCACATGAGATGTCAGGTGCTATTTTTACTATTTTCCCATCTTTTACAAGTATATCCATATGTTCGTAGAGACCTGAAGCAGGGTCTGCTACAATGCCGTTTTTTATTATCATGATAATCCTCCTGTAGATTGTACTTATTTTCTGATATATCCTAGTATAACAGTTTTAAACGAACTACACCATATCACTTGCATATTTTACCGGTAGTACAAGAAAATAAAATTGAAAATATATAGGGGATAAAAGTATATTGACAACCTGTATATAACTGTATATACTGTATATATAACAGGTGGGCCAAAAAACGCAAAATGAATAAATCGCTAAGTAAAAAATGTCATTTGCATACAAAGGAGTAGCTTATGAATAATGCACTGATAGTCAGAAATGTCAGCAAAACATTTGACAAATTCAAGCTGGACAATATTTCATTTGAAGTGCCGGGTGGAAGCATTGTAGGTGTGATAGGAAAGAACGGCTGTGGCAAGTCAACACTTCTTTCTGTTCTTATGGGGATGAAAGAATCTGATTCGACAGACACCGGGATTGTGATAAACGGTGTGTGTCTGCAGACGGATGAGAAGGCATACAAGAAGAAAATAGCTTATGTATTTAGTGAATTGCCGTTTAGGGAAAATATATCTGCTGTCTCGATAGGAAAATATTACGGCAGATATTACGACGGATTTAATCAGAAAAAATATGAGGCTCTTCTTAAGCAGTATGGTCTTATCGATTTTGCTGGCGTACCTCTTAGAATTTCTAAAAGTAAAAAGGATATTATGAATGCCTCGGATTTTTCACAGGGGCAGAAGATACTGCTACAGCTTGCATTTGCACAGAGCTATGATGCGCAGGTGTACTTTTTTGATGAACCTACGGGAAATCTGGATGTTGAATTTCGTGATAAATTTTATGAAACCATAAGGGCGCTTGCAGCAGATGAAAATAAATGCATAATTTATGCGACACATCTGGTCGAGGAGCTTGAGCATTTCGCAGATTATATTTTATGGCTGCAAAAGAAAGACAATACCACAAGCAAATTCTATTACGGTTCGCTGGATGAGCTTAGGGATTCCTACAGACTTGTTTCCGGGGACAAGACACTGCTTGAGAGGATACCGAAGGAGCTTGTAGTCGGAGGGCGTTTAAGCGAAAGCTCGAACGAATTGCTGATAAGATATGATGAAGCAAAAATAACCGCAAAAATTAATCATGAAATCAGGCAGCATATGAGATATGCAGAGCTTAAAGAAATCATGTACTACGTACAGAAGAAAGAGATAATAAAAGAAAGTGGTGATGAGTAATGATCAGGGATTATTTTGAGAGAAAAAAGATATGGTTATCCAGTTCACCAGGGCATATCGGTTTGGCATTTATCGTATTACTTGTGACAACACTGTGCGGAGTATTGGGCTTTGTATTTGCCGGAGTGCTGCTTATAGCATTAAGTGCAAGCTATATCAGTTCTGAAATAAATTATCTTTTACCTTTTAATGAAAAGGAAAGAAAAACGAGATTTTTGACAGAGGTGATGCTTGATTTACTGTGTTTAAGTGTTCCTCTTCTTATAAACACTGCGATTATAGTGATAAGGCACAGAAAGCTGGAGCTTTTTTCACATCCGCTTTATGTGGCGGTATGTTTTATTTCATATATCATAATTCTTGCACACTTTTCGATAAATGATATCTTTTGGAAAGCAGCAGAAGACAGCAGAAATTTAGAAAAGTGTTTAGCTGACGCGAGTGTTTCAAAGTCTGTAAAAATATATGAGACTTTTATTGCGTTGGTAAAAATTGTTATAGACGCAGGGTTGTTTGTCTGCTTAATGACTATTGTTACAAATGGCAGCTTTTCTGATATGGCAGGAATAGACAATGAGTTCTATAAGCTTGGATGTATAGCAGGAATTTTGTCCGGTGCCATATTGATAATTGATATGGCAAGAACTATTGGAGGCAGAAATGAATATTTCCATACAGTCTAAGGGCGGAACACCCATTTATGAGCAGATTGCCACGCAGATAAAGGAGGCAATACTTGCCGGAAAATTGAATAAGGATGATGCGCTTCCATCGATAAGGGCGCTTTCCGCGGACATTAAGGTCAGCGTCATTACCACGAAAAAGGCATATGAGGAGCTGGAAAAGGAGAAAATGATATATTCGGTGCCTGGAAAGGGCTTTTTCGTGGACGATCCGGATATGGCATATCTCGAGGAAAAACGTACTTTAAGTGTGGAGGAGGAGCTTGCCGCGGTTATAGAAAAGGCAAAGGCGGCAGAGCTTGATGAAGCAGAGTTTATTGATATGGTGAGGATACTTTGGGAGGAGGAAACATGCTAGAGGTTCAAAATTTATCTTACAGTACGAAAACCTTTTCTATGGAAAATGTCAGCTTTTCACTGGATGACGGATATCTCATGACACTTTTGGGAAGAAATGGCGCAGGAAAAACTACGCTTTTTGATTTAGTGTACGGACGTATTGAACCACTGAGTGGAAAGGTATTATGGAATGATATTGATGTCACCGGAATGAAAGCAATTGACATTCTGTATCATGATGAGGTGGCATATGTCGGTGGAAGAAGCTGGTGTATAGGCGGGATTAGGGCTGACGAAAATATCAGGCTGTTAAGCTGTCTTTACAGCAGATGGGATCAGAAGCATTTTGATGAAATACTTGAAATGATGGAGTTCACCAAGGAAGAATATACGACAAAATTTGAGGAGCTTTCAACAGGAAAACAGATGCAGCTCCAACTGGCTTTTGCTCTGGCAAGGCACCCAAAGCTTCTGCTTTTGGATGAGCCAATGGCAAATCTGGACCCGGTCGTAAAAACGGACATCTGGGAGCTTTTGATCCGAACAATAGAAAAAGAAAACATAAGCATCATAATCAGCACGCATCTGGTTGAGGAGGTCAATGACATAACTGACTATATCGGATTGCTTGATAATGGCAGGCTTGTTAAATTCGGGGACAGGGAACAGATATTAAATGATGATTTAGAAAATAAAAATAAGAATCTCAGGGAATTACTGGAGGAAGAAAATGGATAAAGCGGAAGAAATTTTTGCAGAGGGCATAGAAGATAGAAATGTGAAAACAATAAGGCAGGCGAGAGTACTTTTTGTAATATGTCTTATGGCAGGCATGTTCATCATATTTGAAAGTGATGACATCTTTAAGTGGGTTGCAGTGTTGGCTGTTTGTTTTTTTACAGATTCGTTTTATAAGAAATATCTGAGAGTGGAAGCAAATTTGGCTGATGATATGACCGGCAATGATATTTATCAGTTTATAGGGCAGCACGCACTTTCGGTGGATTGCTATTTCGGGATTATTTCAAAAAAAATACGCAAATACAGGATGATTTTTTTGGCAGAGTATTTTTTGTGTGCCATATTCTCAGATTCAAAGGGGTATGGGCTGATTATTGCCGTGTTGAGCGTTGTCGTAACGTATGCCACCGCATGGATAAAAAAGAAATATTTTATCTGCCGCCTGGTGGGAAAGCTAAAGCCTGTTGAAATGATATTAACTTTCACAGATAGTTTTTTAAACATATTTAAATTTCTTCTTATACTGTTGGTCAGCTTTTTGTTTTGCATGGTGTTTCTGGGAGTCGCAGAGGGCGCAGTGGAACGCGAAATGGTAAGCGGGCAGATACTTGAACGTTTTATAGGAATACCGGCCTTTTTGGTAATGGTTGTAGCAGGCTTGATTGTACCATTGGCAGGATATGCTTTTTTTAAACCATCAGCCATATTAAATGCAGCCATAAAAACTGCCATGGTCATAGGAATAGCGGGATTTATCTGTATACTGGCATCGGCAAGACTGTGGTATTATGAAATAAACTATACAACGCAGAAAATAACATTGGTTCATTTTAAGGAAAAACAGTATGATTTTTCAGATGTAGAAAGGTACATATGGAAAAGCGGTGATGATGATGAGACTGAAAAAACGCTTGTTTTGTATCTGAAGGATGAAACAGTGCTGGATTTATGCGATGATGGTGCATTTAGCAGTGAGCAGGGCAATTTTGAGAAAGCGCAAAGGCAGATGTGGCCGCAATCATGATAGACTGTATATATGGACAATAAAAGAAGTGATAGATATAATATATTCAACAAAAGATTTCAAGGAGAAAAACAATGAGCTTAATAAAAGGTATACATCACGTATCTATGAAGTGCAGCAGCACAGAGGAATATGAAAAGACGATAGATTTCTACAAAAACATTCTGGAAATCCCGGTCGCAAGGGAATGGCAGGCAGGAATCATGCTTGATACCGGAAACGGAATTGTTGAGATTTTTAACGATGGAGATGATGCACCGGGCAAAGGTGTGATTCGTCATTTCGCATTCGCAACAGATGATGTGGATGCGTGTGTAGAGTCTGTAAAAGCAGCAGGATACGAGGTATTTATTGAGCCGAAGGATATAAAAATCGCATCAACACCGGCATTTCCGGCGCGCATAGCATTCTGCAAAGGACCGCTTGGCGAGGAAATCGAGCTGTTTGAAGAAAAGTGATAGGACGTATTAATTGTTTTACAGGGGTATTATGCTATGGGAAAAACTCCAATTAAGCACACGCTTGCAGGCTATATTATTAAAAAAACAGACACCGAAGGATACCGGTCAGGAAAACTAACCGGAGAAAAACATTTGAACAAAATAACAGAAATGATGGAATTTGTTGGTGGACGCCGGAAACTAATTGATCAGGCAAGGTTCATAGAGAATAATACACAAGCAGGCCACGATGGGAAGATAAGAATTAATTGGATTCAGGTCAACAGCGATATTAAAAAAATTGATTGTGATGTCAGCAGCATACCGGAGCTGTGTCGGCTTGAGGGTGTTGAGGATTCAAGAGCAAAACAGCTAAGATTGATAGAGTCTGTAAAGCAGTGGAAATCAGAGGTTGGTGACTGCGATTGGATATGCAGATATTATGATGATATTTTGGGGCGTCTGGAAGCCGGAAAGAGTGTCACAGAGGCTGAGGAGGATATGCGTTTTAAGTGTATCAACGCTATAACAAGAATAAAGGAGCCTGTGTGGGAGCGTGTTTTTAGTGCAAATGTTTTTTATGATTCAAAGAAATTTGAAAAATGCTATCGACAAAAGATGGTATCAATTCTGACTAAATATTCTCCATATTATGAGAAGGATATGGAGGATTATGATACAGAGGGAGAGGAAGATGATGCCAAAGAGGATAAAAAGAAGTCGGGGCTTGAAATTTTGAAGATGCATGGTATTATGTCATATGCACAGACAATGGAATGGAAGGGACCATTGTCATATAGAATTGATGATACATGTGTTATTGATACGTCAAAGCAGATTTATGGAACCATTATTAATACGCAGACACTTGAGCATGCAAGTCCGGTTTCGCTTGCAGGATGCAAAAGAATTATGACCATAGAAAATAAGGCTAACTATGAAAGTATGCAATATGATGAGAATACTTTGTATATTTTTTGTCATGGTTATTTTACTCCTAAGGAAGTGTATTTTCTAAAAAAATTAAGCCTTATTGTATCTAAGGAATGTGAGTTCCTCCATTGGGGAGATATGGATTTTGGAGGGATAAGCATATTCTTGTTTATTAAGGATAGAATTTTTGAAAAACTAATGCCTTATAGAATGGGGGTAGCGGATTTTGAGGAAGCATTAAAAAAAGACGCGGGAATACCACTTAAGGCTTCAACTAGGGAAAAACTGCAAAAAAAGGACGCAGGATTGCTTACTGAATTAAAAGAAGCAATTCTTGAATCGGATAAAACAATAGAGCAGGAAAGGCTCTTATGAGATTCATACGCACAGCATACCTCCTTCGTGCATACAATAGCATGAAGGAGGTATGTTTGTATTATGAATCCATTTAAAATGAGGCCGGAGAGAACCGGCGATTTATTTGTTGACTGGGAGAAATTCTGGGTAAAACCATATAACAAAAATGAGGTAAATCCGTATACAAGGACGAGAATCATATTGATGAATGGTACAGAATTTGAAAACGTGTGGTTTTCACATCAGTTTTCAAGAAGCGTAGGTGATGATGAGCTTAGACGAAAGCTTGCATACATCAGGAAAAGTGAGCAACAGCAGCAGAAAATACTCACGCATTTAAAGCCGGCAGATGAGTCGGCATTGGAGCACACCATAGGCTACGAGCAGCTTGCGGTTGACCTGACTGCTCATCTTGCAAAACGAGTAAATGACAAAAATATTAAGTCTGCGCTCGATTTTGCCTTGCTCGAGGACTTTGATCATTTGTACCGCTATGCAGATTATCTTGATTTTACCACAGGTGAGCACGCAGAGAAGCTTGTCGGAGGCTATACGGAAATCACACCGGGCAGACCGACTATTTCACACCACAGGCATCCATATGATTCAATACGATATCCGATGACGGATAAATGCCCTGCGACAATGGATGTGCTGGCTGCAAACGTAATCACAGCAGCAGAACAGCAGACTATGAACTACTATATGAACACAGCGGCACTTTGGCCTGATGAGATGGGACGCAGGCTATATCAGGAAATCGGAATGGTCGAGGAACAGCATGTCACACAGTATGGCAGCCTGTTGAAGCCATGCATGAGTCGCCTTGAAAATCTCCTTGTGCATCAGTATGTCGAGTGCTGGCTGTATTGGAGCTGTTATGAAACGGAGACGGATACAAGAATACGTGGCATATGGCAGTTTATGTTTGAACAGGAGCTTAAGCATCTGCATATTGCACTTGAGCTGCTAAGACAGTACGAGAAAAAGGATTGGCAGGAGGTCATCCCGGACGCTGAGTTCCCGGCTCCTCTTGTGATGGAGAGCAATATTGAGTATGTCAGGTGTGTGCTTGGCAGTACAGTAAACGACACAGCATGTCGTGAAAGGTATGTGGATGTAAGAACCAATGCTCCTGAAACATTTATCAGATATCAGCGCCTGGTCAATGACCCGGTAAGAAATGTAATGAGCCATACCTTTATTGAGGATTATATCCGCAAAAACGGGGAGGATTATCGCTTTGAGGTGGCGCCGAATCCGGTGCCGGAGCTTCGTGACCGTACAAAGGATAATATATGTGTGGGAAGACAGCCTCTTTGCAGGAATCGGTATTAGAAGCCGTTTTATATGCCATCTGTGGCACGTGATACCCGGCCCTGACGTTTTGTCAGGGCATTGCTGTGTAAAGAAGTATAACTCGACTGTATCTAAGCTATGGAGTAGCTTGTACTCGTTGCTGGTCACACTGCTAGGTGTGAACCGTAACGAGTAAGGCTCACAGAAGCCGGTTGACGAAATTATATAGGTGTATTAAACTGTAATCGGGTTAGAGAAGACTAATTACTACAGCTGTTTTACATTAAGTGCTTTTCGAGGTGGAGTCAGATTACGGGAATGCGTAGTATGTAGTAATCTGATTAATCATAAATGAGGGGCAAAATACCTTTGATCCTAATATTATGATATACGAAACGATATAAGAAATAATATGTTGAATAATAAAATATTCAGACTTCCCATATTTTATTTTGTGATACCGGCCTAGCATACAGTGTATTCCTCATATTTTTTTCTTCGGAACAACTGTATACTCTCCGGTAAATATAGTTTTATATATGGGAAGTTTGTGTAAAATAGAAAAACAGCAGAATAGGAGGCAACCATGATTACATCAACCATATTAGGTTTATTAATACCATTTATAGGCACATCGCTCGGCGCGGCATGTGTACTTTTTATGAAAAATGAGCTTTCCGTAAAGACCACAAAAATGCTCAGTGGCTTTGCAGCAGGCGTAATGATTGCGGCATCAGTCTGGAGTCTTCTGATTCCGGCACTTGAGCAGTCACAGAACCTTGGAAAAATGCAGTTCATCCCGGCAGTAGCAGGCTTTATGCTAGGAATGTTTTTCTTATTGATACTGGATACAATCACACCACATATGCATCTCGATAATTCAGTCGAGGGTCCAAAGAGCAATTTCAGCAGACAGACAATGATGGTGCTTGCAGTTACATTACATAATATACCGGAGGGCATGGCAGTCGGAGTGCTCTACGCAAGCTGGATATCAGGAACCACTACCATCACGAGGGCAGCAGCCCTTTCACTGGCAATCGGAATAGCCATACAGAATTTCCCGGAGGGCGCAATCATATCCATGCCATTACATAGTACAGGAAGCTCAAAGCTTAGAGCCTTTGTATACGGAGTATTGTCGGGAATAGTCGAGCCGATAGCGGGAATACTTACGATACTTGCCATCGGAATAATAGAGCCGGTGATGCCGTACCTGCTAAGCTTCGCCGCCGGAGCCATGATATATGTAGTCATAGAAGAACTCGTGCCGGAAATGTCAGAGGGAGGACACTCAAACCGCGCTACCATAGCATTTATGGTGGGCTTCTGCCTCATGATGACACTCGATGTGATGCTGGGCTAGGCCAGAGCAAACCCTCGCACAGAGCGAGCAAATCAAAGCGAGCCCGGCGGAGACCGGGCAAAGCATACACAAATAACAAACACGCACAGAGCGAGCCCACGGCAATAGCCGTGGGCAAAGCGACAAGAATGTAAATAGAGCCACAGCGTGAGGAACCCGGGCGGCAGGCACACACAGGCTCGGGAGGGCGAATAGCGAAGCTGCCTAGATACTGTAGAAATTATGCCCACGAAGCACAGAAATGCCCAGCCATGGACGGCTGGGCAAGGCGTTATGCGCCATGGACGGCGCATAAAAGCCGGTTTCGTCAAGCAAAGAAACCCTGCAAGCATAATTTCGTACAGAATCTTGGCAGCGTAGCGTAGCCCTCCTGAGCCTGTGTGTGCCTGCCGCCTGGGTTCCGTACTATCACCAATCCCCCCGCAAGTCAAAGCGTATTGTGAAAAACTGTGAAAAAAAGGGAAATTTTTCCCGAATTATTTGGAAATTTTTAATGAATCGCAACTAAAAATAAAAAAAATCTAAACATCCCCAAAACGCAATAGAAAAACTGCACAAAAATAAAAACTTAAATTGTTGAAAATGTATAAAAAGCTAACTAAAAAATGAGTACGTTTGCCAGTCAAACAATATAAAAACGAAACGTTGACTTTATAAAACGATGTGACTAAAATCAAGTACAACGATAGTTGCTTCTTATTAAATCAAGACCAAACAAACATCAAGGGTCAGACAAAACACATCTTGAGTTATTAAGAAACAATTTGCGTATCAAATTTCATATAGCAAAAAGAAAGGAGGTAACGCAGATGGATGCTCTGGTAGATGGACTGTTAGAGGAACTTAATTGTGACGTGGTATTCAAGATACCGATATTCGGAGGCATACCCATATACGAGTCGGTAGTAGTCACATGGATAATAATGGCAGCGGTATTTTTACTGTGCTTTTTTCTCGGCAGAAATCTTTCAGTTGAAAATCCCGGACGCAGACAGGTAGCCGTAGAGGCAGGAGTCAAATTTCTTAATGATTTCTTCAGTGAGACACTCGGAGAAAAAGGAAAGGATTACATACCATATCTGGCAACAGTAATCATCTATATAGGAATAGCAAACCTGATAGGATTACTCGGCTTCAAACCGCCGACAAAGGATATGAACGTCACCGCAGCACTCGCTGTAATGAGTATAGTTCTTATCGAGGTGGCAGGAATCAGGGCAAAGGGCACCAAAAGGTGGCTTAAAAGCTTTGCAGAGCCAATGCCGGTAATACTACCTATCAATATCCTTGAGATCTTTATCAAACCATTATCGCTGTGTATGCGATTATTTGGAAACGTCCTTGGTTCATTCGTAATCATGGAGCTTTTAAAGATGGTCGTACCGGCAATCGTCCCGGCAGTATTCAGTTGTTATTTTGATATCTTTGATGGACTTATACAGGCATATGTATTTGTATTCCTGACAGGACTTTTCATCAAGGAGGCAACCGAGTAAGAAGACCTGATGAGGCATGAAACACCACATCATTTAATTTCACATCGTAAGCATGGAAAATGTAACCTCGCTTACAAAAGAAACAAAATAATTGCTAACCAAAAGAAAGCATATAAGCAAGAAAAGGAGAACACATTATGTCATCAACATTATTAGTAGCAATCGGAGCTGGAATCGCAGTATTAACAGGAATCGGAGCCGGACTTGGAATCGGTAAGGCAACAAGCAGCGCAGTAGACGCAATCGCAAGACAGCCGGAGGCTGAGAGCAAAATCTCTAAATCACTTCTTTTAGGATGTGCCCTTGCAGAGGCAACAGCTATTTACGGTTTCGTTATCGCATTACTTATCATCCTCTTCCTTAAATAATCAGGCAGCGTAACTGACAGTTACAACCAGATGAAACAGAAAGGAAGGTAGAGCAATGTTAAAAATTGATCCATGGAACATAATATGGACAGTAGTCAATCTGCTTTTCCTGTACTGGATATTTAAGAAATTCCTCTTTGACCGCGTGATGGGCGTGATCAATCAGAGAGACGAAATGATTCAGAAGCAGTTCTCGGAAGCAAAGAAGAGTCAGGACGATGCAGAAAGCTTAAAGAGCGACTATAAAAAGAAGCTCGAGAGTGCAAAGACTCAGGCAGACCAGATAATCCTCGATGCCAGGGCAAGAGCCGAGGCTGAGCAGGAGAAGGCTCTTGAGAGAACCAGACAGGAAGCAGACAGTATGCTTGAAAAAGCAAAAGCGGACATTGCTAGCGAGCAGGATAAGGCAACAAAGGCCGCTGAGGCTGAAATTGCAAAACTTGCCATCTTAGCAGCGAGAAAGATTGTAAAGACAGGTGAAGCTAATGACACAGGCAGCAGTAAATAATGCAATAGTTTTGTACAGGCTGGCTGTAGAGCGTCGTGATGTGGAGGAAGCACAGAGAGTATACTTTGTGACAGAAAAGCTTGCACAGACGCTTGCAAATCCACTTATACCACTGACCAAAAAGTATGACATCATAGAAAAGGTATACGGATTTGAGAGCGAGCCAAAGCTTATCACAAGCTTCATAAAGGAAATGGTAAAGCTTGGATATGCCGCTGAAATGAATGAAATCTTTGAGGCATATTACAGATACTGGGATGAGAAGAACCATATCATAAGAGCAGAGCTTATCAGTGCAGAGGCCGCAACCGACGAGGAAGCAAAGGACGCCAAGGCGCTGCTACAAAGCAAATATCCGGAATATGAAATATCCATTACACAAAGAGTGGACGAAACACTTTTAGGTGGATATGTGATTAAGACTCTTAATACAGAGTATGACAGAAGCTACGAAGGAAAGCTTCGTGAGCTTGAAAGAAAATTGACCAGGAGGTGACCCCTGTGGGCGCAATCAGTGCAACAGACATAATCTCCATTATCCAGAGTGAGATAGAAAATTTCGACTTCGATACCGAGAGCCGTGAGACTGGCGAGGTAATCTACGTCGGCGACGGAATCGCCACAATATACGGCATCGACCATGCCATGTACGGTGAAATCGTAGTATTCGATAATGGAGTAAAAGGAATGGTTCAGGATATCCGTCAGAATGAAATCGGAGTAATCCTTTTCGGAAGAGACCACGGAATCCATGAAGGAACCAAAGTAGTAAGAACAAAGAAAAAAGCCGGAATCCCTGTAGGCGAAGGCTTTATCGGCCGAATCATCAATGCCTTAGGTGAGCCTATTGATGGAAAGGGCGATATCAAAGAGGAAGATTACAGACCAATCGAGAATGAGGCACCGGGTATCGTAGACAGAAAGTCAGTAGATACACCACTTGAGACAGGAATCCTCTCAATCGATTCAATGTTCCCAATCGGACGTGGACAGCGAGAGCTTATCATCGGTGACCGTCAGACAGGAAAGACATCAATTGCCACAGATACCATCATCAACCAGAAGGGCAAGGATGTTATCTGTATATATGTAGCAATTGGTCAGAAAGCATCTACAGTAGCAAAAATTGTGTCAACTCTGACAAAACACGGCGCAATGGATTACTCAATCGTGCTTTCATCAACAGCCAGCGATCCTGCATCACTGCAGTATATTGCACCATACGCAGGAACAGCCATGGCAGAGCATTTCATGCATCAGGGCAAGGATGTACTTATCGTATATGATGACCTTTCAAAGCATGCGGTAGCATACAGAGCACTTTCACTGCTGCTCGAGAGATCACCGGGACGTGAGGCATATCCGGGAGACGTATTCTATCTCCACTCAAGACTGCTCGAGAGATCAAGCCGTCTGAGCGATGAGCTTGGCGGAGGCTCAATCACAGCACTCCCAATCATCGAGACACAGGCAGGAGACGTATCAGCATATATCCCTACCAACGTAATATCTATCACAGACGGACAGATATTCTTAGAGAGCAACCTCTTCAACGCAGGTATGAGACCGGCCGTAAACGTAGGTCTTTCAGTATCCCGAGTTGGTGGAGCAGCCCAGACAAAGGCCATGAAGAAGGCATCAGGAAGCATCCGTATCGACCTGGCACAGTACAGGGAGATGGAGGTCTTCACACAGTTTGCATCAGACCTTGACGATGCCACAAAAGCACAGCTTGCACATGGAAAAGCACTTATGGAGCTTTTAAAACAGCCGCTTTGTCATCCGCTGTCACTGCATGAGCAGGTAATGACACTTATCATGGCAAACAATGGCGTATTTGACACAATTGAGACAAAAGATGTCAAGAAATATCAGGGCGATATCCTCTCATACATGGATCTTTCTTATCCGGAAATCGGACAGAAAATTGAAGAGAACAAAGCCATTGATGAGGAGCTCGTAAATAAAATCATGGATGCAGTAAAAGAGTATAAAGGGTAACAGGTAGTATTATGGCAAACACGAAGGAAATACAGGATCGAATAAAAAGTATCAATGATACGCTTAAAATCACAAATGCCATGTATATGATTTCTTCTTCGAAGCTGAAAAAGTCCAAAAAGATGCTGGCAGATACAGAGCCGTATTTCTTCACACTGCAATCAGAGATGAGTCGAATACTCAGGCATCTGCCTGATATGGAGGACATCTATTTCAAGACCAACGAGGATAAGCTGCCTGAGGACAGAAAGGTCGGATATATCGTAATCACAGCCGATAAAGGACTTGCGGGCTCATACAACCACAATATCCTGAAAATGGCTGAGGAGCACTTAAAGAATCATCCGAACCATTCACTTTTTGTACTAGGAGAGCTAGGACGTCATTATTTTGAACAGCGTGGGATTGAGATTGAAAAACAGTTTCACTACACAGTTCAGAATCCGACACTCAATCGTGCCAGAAATATTGCAGAAGAAATTTTGGAGCTATATCTACATAACGAGCTGGACGAAGTTTATATTATCTATACCAGCATGATAAATGCGATTCAGGAGGAAACACAGATGTCACAGCTTCTGCCGCTGAAAAAGGCAGACTTCACTGTGCAGATTCCTATAGATATACCGAGGGAGGAGCTGGCGCTTAAGCCATCGCCTGAGGCAGTCATGGATCGTATCGTACCAAACTACGTTGTTGGATTTGTCTACGGTGCTCTTGTAGAGTCATTTTCATGTGAGCAGAACGCCAGAATGATGGCGATGCAGTCCGCATCAAACAGTGCGAGGGACATGCTTGCAGAGCTTGACATTCTTTACAACCGTGCCAGACAGGCAGCGATTACACAGGAGATTACAGAGGTAATAGCCGGTGCTAAATCGCAGAAGAAAAAGAGAAAGTAGGCTTTTTGATGAAAACAGGAAAAATTATCCAGGTTATGGGTCCTGTTGTCGATGTAGAGTTCGAGGATGAGAACCTGCCGGCAATCAGAGACGCACTAGAAGTTTTAAATGGTGACAAAAAAAGTGTGATGGAAGTCGCACAGCATATTGGAAATAATACAGTACGCTGTATCATGCTTGCTTCCAGTGAGGGACTTCACAGAGATATGGAAGTAACAGCCACAGGCGCCGGCATCAAGACACCTGTCGGAGAGCAGACTCTCGGCAGACTGTTCAATGTGCTCGGTGAAGCTATCGACGGCGGAGCACAGCCTGATACAGAAGAAAAGTGGGAAATCCACAGAGAACCACCAACATTTGAGGAGCAGAACCCTGCAGAGGAAATCCTCGAGACAGGAATCAAGGTCATAGACCTCCTTGCCCCATATGCAAAGGGTGGTAAAATCGGACTCTTCGGAGGAGCCGGAGTAGGAAAAACAGTACTCATCCAGGAGCTCATCAGCAATATCGCAACAGAGCACGGCGGCTACTCAATCTTTACAGGAGTCGGAGAGCGTTCCAGAGAGGGAAATGATCTCTGGACAGAAATGAAGGAATCAGGAGTTCTGGAAAAGACAGCCCTAGTGTTCGGACAGATGAACGAGCCACCAGGAGCACGTATGCGTGTAGCAGAGACAGGACTTACAATGGCAGAGTATTTCAGGGATGAGAAGCACCAGAACGTGCTGCTTTTCATCGACAATATATTCCGTTTCACACAGGCAGGTTCAGAGGTTTCAGCACTTTTAGGACGTATGCCTTCAGCCGTAGGTTATCAGCCTACACTGGCTACTGAGATGGGTGAGCTGCAGGAGCGAATCGCATCAACAAAGAACGGTTCAGTAACATCGGTACAGGCCGTATACGTACCAGCCGATGACCTCACAGACCCGGCTCCGGCTACAACCTTCGCACATCTGGATGCCACAACAGTTCTTTCAAGAAAGATTGTTGAACAGGGTATTTACCCGGCAGTAGACCCACTTGAGTCTACATCACGTATCCTTGAGCCTGATATCGTAGGCGAGGAGCATTACCAGGTAGCACGAAAGGTACAGGAGATTCTCCAGAAGTACAAGGAGCTGCAGGATATCATTGCAATCCTCGGTATGGAGGAGCTGGCAGATGAGGACAAGGTGCTTGTATACAGAGCAAGAAAAATCCAGAAGTTCCTCTCACAGCCATTCCACGTAGCCGAGAACTTCACAGGTATCCAGGGTGTCTATGTGCCTGTAGAGGAGACTATCAAGGGCTTCAAGGCCATCATAGACGGTGAGATGGACGAGTATCCTGAGAACGCATTTTTCAATGTCGGAACAATCGAGGACGTCAAGGAAAAAGCAAAGACTATGCAGCAGTAAAAGCATAAGGAAGGACAAATCGTATGGCAACAAATACATTTTATCTAAAGGTAATAGCTGCTAACAGAGTGTTTTACTCAGGAAGATGTCGTTCCATAATAGTCCCTGAGTTCGATGGCCAGAAGGAAATCCTCGCCCACCACGAGGATATGGTCATAGCCGTCGATGAGGGCGAGATGAGATTTCAGCCGGAGGGCAGTGACAACTGGGAGTACGCGGTAGTGGGAATGGGCTTCGTAGAGATAGTCAACAACCGTGTGACACTGCTTGTCGAGACAGCCGAGCATCCGGAGGAAATCGATATAGCAAGGGCAAGAGAGGCAAAGGAGAGAGCTGAGGAACAGCTTCGCCAGAAGCAGAGTATTCAGGAGTATTATCACTCAAGAGCTTCGCTGGCCCGTGCCATGACACGACTGAAAGCAACTTCAGGAAAATAATAAATGTTAACAAATTACAAAAAAGAGGTTGTGACGACCTCTTTTTTGTTTACATTACACATGAAATGAGTTACAATGACATTGTATAGGTTAGTAATATGGTCATAGAAGACAGGTGGGAATATGAGAATAATATACGGACTGGCAGTGTTACTGGAAGCAATACTGATTGCACATTGCGCAATCGGTTCCTTTAAAAAACATGACAGACTCGGTAAAAGTGTGTGTATATATGAGACGCTGGCATTTGCCTGCGCTACAGTCTTTTTTGTTTTTACATTTGTGCCGGGGCACATTGTTACAGTACTTGCGAAGGGGCTTACTATGGCCCTGTTTGACTGGATGCTCATCGCTCTTATGTTTTATACACAGTATTATACAGGTGCTGTAAAGACCTTCAAGGGAGTGCAGGCTGCTTCCATGATATTTGCGGTGCTGGACACATATATGCTTATAGAGAACACCTGGGCTAATAAGATTTTTGATATAGAATCCATAAAAGCTGAGAATATTAAGGTAGTATTCAATAATGACAGCCTATGGTACAGGCTGCATTTTATATTCACATATGCGTTTGTGATTCTGATTATTTTTACATATCTGTATATGATTATCAAATCATCGCGCATGTACAGGGAGGCATACGAGGCTATAGCGGTAGTTATCCTTATCGGCTTTTCGTTTGACATTGCTACTATAGGTTCGGACTCCATATATGACCTCACCATGATTATATATGGTGCTATGGCTATTATCATATATTATCTGACATACAGATATGTGCCGAATGAGCTTATAGAAAATATGCTCTCTCTTGTGGTCAGTGATATGAACAATGGTATCATCTGCTATGACAGAAAGGGCAGGTGCATATATTACAATGACCTGATGGAGGCTATTTACAGGCATGGCGGCAATATGTCTGTTTATGAAAGTAAATATAGTCAGTGGATGGAAAAGCTGGGAGATGACAGAAGGGACAGCATGACCTTCCAGACGGATATTGAACTCAACGGTGAAAAGCACTATTTTGAGATTGCCTACAAGCGCATATATGATGAGAGCAATCGCATTATATGTGATTATTTTGTATACAATGACCGTACACAGATGTATGAGTCGTGGGTGCAGGAAAAGTACAAGGCATCGCATGACAGTCTGACCGGACTTTTGAACCGTGACCAGTTCTATGAGGATGTGCACGATATGGTGAACAAGTATCATGACACAACCTTCTACCTGATTTGCAGCAATATAAAGGATTTCAAATTCATCAATGAGATATTTGGAATGGAGAAGGGCAATCAAGTGCTCATAAAGCAGGCGAAGCTCATGGCATCGAATCCATCTGAGAGGACCATTTGTGCAAGGCTTATGAATGACCGCTTTGCGCTGTGTCTGCCAAGAGAAGAGTTTGATGAAAAAAGAGTGACAGATTCAATAAAAGAGCTGCAGCGTGAGTTTACGGGCAATTCTTTCCATCTGCATACATACATTGGTGTGTATGAGATAAGAGACAGGGATGAGGCTGTCAGAATTATGGTAGACAAGGCTAATATAGCGGCAGACACCATAAAGAATAATTACGACTGCTGTGTGGCATACTATGATGAGCATCTGCTTGAGATATCAATAGAGCAGAGACGTCTGCTCGGTGAATTTGAGCCGGCACTGCAAAAGGATGAGTTTGTCATGTACTTATAGCCACAGGTGAACCGTGATGGTGTTGCGAGGGGCGCAGAAGCGCTGGTACGCTGGGGTCATCCATCAAGAGGCATCCTGACACCGTATGCTTTTATTGATATTTTAGAGAACGCAGGTCTCATTTACAAGTTAGACCTCTATATATGGGAAAAAGCAGCACAAAAGCTTGCAGAGTGGAAGGAAAAAGGCTATGGAAGCTATCATATATCTGTAAATATATCTACAAAGGACTTTTACATTATAGATATATATGAGACCTTTACAGGGCTGATTAATAAATATGGCATAGCAGCGTCCAATCTGCATCTGGAGATTACAGAGACAACGCTGATGACCGATTTTGAGAAGAATATGAATATTATCCACAAGCTTCAGGATGTAGGCTTCAGGGTGGAGATTGATGATTTCGGAAGCGGTTACTCATCACTCAACATGCTAAAGGATATTAGTGCCGATGTGCTGAAAATCGATATGGGCTTTCTTCGCAAATCTGAGAACGAGGTCAAGGGACAGGATATATTAGAGAGTATCATAGCGCTTGCAGGCAAGATAGGTATGGACGTCATCACAGAGGGTGTGGAGACGAAAAAGCAGCTTGATATGCTCACAATGATGGGCTGTCATGAGTTCCAGGGATATTATTTCTCAAAGCCGGTGCCGGTATCGGAGTTTGAAGAAAAGTATCTGGTATAGCTATGATGTATATCTATTATGTATATCCAATATATATTTTAGGTATTGTGCAAAATTTAATACACTGTATATTTGGGGCGGGTATTGAAATATCCGCCCTTTTTTTCTATAATAATAAACCGTGTGGATTGCTGTAAATATGTAATTGCTGTGGGTCACACGAGGGTGTGGCAGCTAACAGCGAATATGAGAAAAAGAGGCGAAAAAATGACTGAAAAAGAAAAAATAAGGATTCAGACATCAGAGACCTTTTTGCTGAGTGCGATTCTGGCACTTTCCGGAGGCTTTCAGGATGCCTACACCTACAACGTGAGAAACAAGGTGTTCTCGAATGCGCAGACAGGAAACGTAGTGCTGATGAGCCAGCATCTGATGATAGGTGAATGGATGAAGGGACTATCGTATCTTTTCCCAATCCTTTCATTTGCACTCGGTGTGCTTGTGGCAGAGAGAATCGGGCATAGATATAAGAAGGCAAAGCGCATCCACTGGCGTCAGATAGTGGTGATGATAGAGATAATCATACTGTTTGTGGTCGGCTTCATACCACACAGGTACGATATGATAGCGACAATGCTTGTATCATTCAGCTGTTCTATGCAGGTGCAGTCCTTCAGAAAGGTAAACGGCTACGGTTATGCCAGCACCATGTGCATCGGCAACTTAAGAAGCGGCACAGAGAGCCTGTCAATATATCTGCGTGACAGAAATATCGGGGCACTGAAAAAGACCGCGCACTACTATGGAATTATTCTGATATTTGCAATAGGAGCAGGTATAGGCGGAGTGTGCTCACTGCACATAGGAATACGCGCTATATGGGCTTCAAGCGTGCTGCTTGCCATTGTATGTACAATGATGGTCAGGGAACACAGATAAACAGTTACAAATAGTCACGAAATATATATAACGGAGATACAATATAAAATGAAATTATTAAAGCAATTTCTCATCATACTTGCGATTTCGTTTGTAGGTGAGATACTCAAATATTTACTGCCATTGCCTGTTCCGGCGAGCATATATGGCATGGTTATACTTTTCATAGGTCTGCTGACAGGCCTGATACCGCTTAACTCTGTAAGGAGTGCAGGCAAATTCATGATAGAGATAATGCCTGTCATGTTTATCCCTGCGGGAGTGGGGCTTATGTCATCCTGGGGCAATCTTAAGCCGGTGCTCGTACCGGTGATTGTAATCACGGTCGTGGCACTTCTTACTGTAATGATTGCTACAGGACATGTTTCACAGCTCGTAATCCGTATGCAGAAGCGCAAGAGGGCTGATGCTGGAGAAAATAAATAAGATAGAGGATAATCATAATGGATAATTTGTTTCAGACATCGCTTTTTGCCGGTGTCACAGTAAGTCTGGTTGCATATCTGCTAGGTATGCTTTTAAAGAAAAAGTTTAAGCTTGCAATACTCAATCCGCTTCTCATTTCAATAGTACTGACCATCATAGTGCTTGTTGTGGCAGATGTGGATTATGACACATACAATAAGGGGGCATCGTACCTTAGCTGGTTTCTGACACCGGCCACGGTATGCCTTGCGATACCGCTCTATGAGCAGTGGACACTGCTCAAGAAAAATATAGCAGCAGTCGCGCTCGGACTCACGGCAGGCGTCATAACAAGTCTTGTGACAGTGCTTGTGTTGTCAGTGCTTATGGGGCTTTCACACGAGGACTATGTCACACTGCTTCCAAAGTCCATCACGACAGCTATCGGTATGGGCGTATCAGAGGAGCTCGGCGGATATGTGACCATCACCGTCGCAGTTATCGTCGTGACAGGTGTGATTGGAAATATACTCGGAGAGTTTGTTTGCAAAATATTCAGAATCACTGAGCCTATATCGAAGGGACTGGCGCTTGGCGCTTCATCACATGCCATCGGAACAGCGAAGGCTATCGAGATTGGCGAGATAGAGGGAGCCATGAGCTCTCTTGCTATCGCAGTGGCAGGAATACTTACGGTGGTGTTTGCATCGGTGTTTGCAAACTTTTATTGATTTGTCTGAGCGCTTCCTGCGCGTTGGCTTTTTCTACAGAAAGGAGCTATATTTATATGATAATTACTATAGCAAGAAAGTGCGGTTGCGATGCAGATAGTATCAGTAGAGCAGTCGCTGAGAAATATCATTTACATTTCATGGACAGAGAGGCTATTGCGGCCGGTGCCAAAGAGGCAGGCTGCTATGATGAGTATGAGGAGTTTTACAGTGAGAGACCGGTTAATTCCCTGCTTTACTCTATTGTGATGGAGACGGAGGAGGATAATGTGCTGCATGATACTCCAGCTAGGGCTCTTACATTTATAGACAGGCTGCCGCTTGAGGACGGCTGTGAGGGATATGTAATTCAGGGACGGTGTGCAAACTTTGCCTTTCAGGGAAGAGATGATGTTGTCTCAGTTTTCCTGACAGCGAATGATGCCTTCTGCGTTGATACTGTGGCTGATACACATGGAGTCTCAGTGAGAAAGGCAAAGACTGTTGTGCGTGAGACAAATGACAACAGAAAGACCTATCACAAATACTATACCGGACAGGAGTGGGGGCAGGCAGAAAACTATGACCTGTGCCTGAATGTGGCAAAGCTCGGTGTAGATGGTGTGATTGCGGTGATTGACAGCTTCATACAAAATAGAAAATAGAAGTGTATATACAAAAGCCGAATCCATGGGAGTGTGGATTCGGCTTTTGGGGTTATTTTATGTGTTTTTGAAAATAAAAATTCAATGTTGGAAAAATCATATTTTATCATTGGTTGACTTTCAGAAAAAATTTATCTATTATTAAAATAAGATAAAATTGTTAACTGTTCAGTATAACTTTACAGTGGCGTGGAAAGAGGTAAAACAGGAGTAGGGAAACTGGTATGAGAAGGAAAAACAGAGGGAAACAAACGCTTAAAAAGAAGATGCTGAGTATTCTTCTGCTCAGTGCAATGTCAAGTATTCTTGCAGTAGTAATCGTGTCGTATATGACGATCCGAATGATACAGAATGACGGTATCGAGGAGAGTATGCAGATATATCTGGAGCAGATTACACGAGAGATGGACAGTGATTACTATGACATGATCGGTATTGTCAATCAGATGAGTCCCGATGGACTTATTGGAAGTGTGACAGAAAGATATTTGAGTTCAAATGATAACTATGATCGATATTTGGAGCAGAAATTTCTCAGAGAAGAACTGATAAAGCTTGGATATGTGAATACAAAGCTTCTTGGCATCACTTATTACGATCCGAAAGAGCAAAAAGAATTGATCGGAAATTTTAACGTCAGGGTGCTGGACCCGACATATCAGACAATCTCTAAAGTGGTAGTAGGTGCCGATAATACCATTCAGGCCATGCATGATTCCTATCTGGGAATTAAGGAGACACCGGTAGTATCCGTGATGCGACGAGTTTCTTTTGGTAACCAAAAGATGCTGGATATTTATGCAGAAATTGAGCCTGATATGAGTGTTTCAGATCAGCTTAATAAAGAAAAATGGCCATATACCTATATGGAGATGGATGAAAATGGCATTGTGCAGTACAGCAATAATCCGGTGATTGTCCGGGGCCAAAAGATTTTGTCGGAATTACCGAAAAAAGAAGGATATGCTGTAACAAATCAGGAAGGATATAAAATCATGGTGTATCGCAGTACCATTGGATATGCCAATGCCATTGCACTGCCGGAAAATATCTATCAGAAAGAAATGAATATGTGGAGATTGAAGCTGGTGGTTATCATTCTGGCAGCATTCGGTATTTTTTCCTGTTCTGTTATTTACCTGTACAGGTTGATATGCAAACCACTTAATCAGTTACAAAAACAGATTATCCAGGTAGGAAATGGGGCATTACATGGAGAAAGGCAGGAATATGAGATCAAGGAATTTGATGACTTGATGCACGAAGTGGAGCAGATGAAGGAACAAATCAGAAATCTGATTGATGATGTTGTGGAAAAAGAAAAAAATATTCAGCGGACGGAATATGAGAAGCTTCTGTATCAGATCAATCCTCATTTTCTGCTGAATACACTAAATTCTGTTCAGTGGATGGCCAGAATGAGCAAACAGAATAATATTATGGAATTTGTGCAGCGATTAAAAAGACTGTTGTCCTACAATCTGGGAAAAGAGGGAATGCAGACAACACTTCGAACAGAAATCGATATTGTGAAAGATTACATAGCATTGGAACAGATGCGTTACGATTTTGTGATTGAGATGAATGTGGAGGAGGGACGTTATCTGGAACAGCCGACGGTAAGGATGCTGCTGCAGCCACTGGTAGAAAATGCCATACGATATGGACTTGGAGATGATGAAAAGATCACAATTCAGGTCTTTGAGGATAATATCAGGGGACTGGCGGGCATCACAATATTAGACAGCGGTAATGGTCTGACCCAGGAGGAAATTTATCAGATCAATGAACCATTTGACTACGATGTAAAAAAAATGCAGCATGGAAACAGAGGAATCGGTCTGCGATATGTAAAAGCAATGTTGGACTCTTTTTATGAAGGAGAAACGAATCTGTTTGTCAATTGCAAAAAAGGATATGGAACCAAAATTACAATTTTGATTCCGATTCAGGAAGAACTTCGGAACAAAATAAAAATTACAGGAGTTGAGACAGAAAAAGAAGGTAAGGAGAAATGAAAGTATTAGTTGTTGACGATGATAAACTGGCAAGAAAAGGTTTGATCTCCATAATGGATTGGAAGAAATACGGATTTGAAGTTGTGGGGGATGTTCAGAACGGTCGTAAAGCGCTGGAATTTCTGAAGGATAATGAAGTGGATATTGTATTCACGGATATAGACATGCCGGAGATCGATGGAATTGAATTGATGAAAATGTGTAAAAAGGAATATCCGGAGGTGAAATTTGTAGTCTTTTCCATGTATGAAGATTTCCGTTATGCGCAGAGTGCTCTGAGACTGGGAGCTTTGGACTATATATCCAAGATAAGTTTTGAAGGGGATGAGTGTGACCGGATACTGGAACTTGTGGAAAGAAAATATAAGGAAAATCATTCCCAAAAAGAAACCAGGAATGAGGATTCCGAACTCATAAAAAGGTTGGAAAAAGCGTGGATGAACACCAGATGGATCTTCAATGACAGCGAGTTCAGCAGACTGTATGAGTTAACCAGGGGAGTGGAGTTACGGACTGCTGAAAGGGTTTTCATAAAAAGCTTCCACAGCCTCCAGAAACTCACAGGAGAAGAACTGGAATTTCCATCCTTATCTTCCGTGGATTCCATGCTGGAATGGGTGAAACAATGGAAAGAAAACCTGTATCAGACATGTCTGCAGACAGATAAAACAAAGGATATCTATATGTTTGCAAGAGTGATCCTGTATACAGATGAAAATATAGAAGAAAATCTGAAGTCGGAAGAGGCAGCAGCACAGATCGGAATGAGCAGAAGTTATTTCAGTACGAGATTTAAGGAGATGACCGGTGATACCTTTCATAATTATGTGATCAGCAGAAAAATGTATGCAGCTGCCCAGAAGATGGCAAAAGGAACAGAAAATATAACACAGATTGCCTCGAATCTGGGCTATGACAATTTTTATTATTTTACAAAGGTATTTTCGAAGGAATACGGATGCACGCCAACAGAATATGTAGGAAGAATAAAAAAATGTTCGATTTAATTCGGACATTTTTTTTGAATTTAAAAAAAAGCTGTGAAATCAGGAACAATATCGTCTAGTGAAAAATATGGTTACAGGATAAACTATCTATAAAAGAAGGGAGGTTTACTCATGTACATAAAAAGATTTGTGAAACACTATTACATCATGCTAATCCCCGCATTGCTGTGGCTGTTCTTTTTCAGCATTGTTCCAATGTTTGGAATTGTTATGGCTTTTCAAGATTACAATCCGGGACAGGGCATTCTCCACTCAAAATTTGTTGGTCTGGCTAATTTTGAGTATATGTTTCAGATGAGTGACATTAAACAGGTTCTACGGAACACAGTTGTTATTGCCGTTGGCAAGATCATTGGAAATATTATTATTCCACTGGTGTTTGCTTTGTTGTTAAATGAACTGGCACTGAAGAAACTGAAGCGTCCAATCCAGACAATCGTATATTTACCGTATTTTCTGTCATGGGTTATTCTTGCGAAGATTGTGCTGAATATTTTCGGTTATACGGGACCGGTGAACCAAATCATAGAATTTTTTGGAGGCGAAGCGGTCAACTTTTTTGGAGAAGCAAAGATATTCCAGCCTCTGGTGATCGGTACGGATATCTGGAAAGGATTCGGCTACAATACAGTCGTTTATCTTGCAGCAATCCTGGGAGTGGATGGATCATTGTATGAAGCTGCAGCAGTAGACGGTTGCGGACGATTCAAAAGAATCTGGCATGTGACTTTACCGGGCATCAAGACAACAGTAGCACTTCTTGCTATCCTGTCGCTTGGAAACATTCTGAATGCAGGATTTGACCAGGTTTACAACCTGTATAACCCATTGGTTTACTCAACAGGTGATATTATTGACACTTGGGTATACAGAGCCGGTTTGCAAAATCTCCAGTATTCTCTGGCAACGGCCGTTGGTTTATTCAAATCTGTAATCAGTCTTGTATTGATTACGGTTGGCTACTGGCTGGCAGATAAATTTACCGGTTATAAACTGTTTTAGGAGGTGATAACTATGATTGAGAATAAAAGCCTGAGATCAAAGATTTTTGATATTTTAAATATTGTGATTCTCATTGCGATTACTTTGATCTGTATTGTGCCGGTATGGTACGTTCTCTGCGTGTCATTGAGCAGCAGGGAAGCAGTCAATGCGGGAAAAGTTGCACTTTGGCCGGTTGGCTTCAACCTGCTCTCCTATAAAAAAATCATGGGAGAGACCGCATTTTTCGGTTCGTTTCTGGTATCTATTAAGAGAGTTTTGCTGGGAACCGGAATCAGTATGGTATGTATCCTTATGGCAGCATATCCATTATCCAGAACAAAAAAACAGTTCCCGAAAAGAAATATCTTTATGTGGATATTCGTGTTCTGCATGTTATTTAACGGAGGAACGGTTCCGTGGTATATCACCATGAAAAATTATCATCTGATGGATAACATTTTTGGACTGGTACTGGGAACAGGCCTTCAGGTATTTAATGTGATACTTGCAGTGAATTTCTTTAAAAATCTTCCAACAGAACTGGAAGAGGCGTGTTTTGTCGATGGCGGCGGACCTTGGAGAACTCTGATATCTATCTACATACCATTGGCAAAACCTATGGTCGCAACAGTTGCACTGTTCACCATGGTTATGTACTGGAATGAATTCTTCCAGGGAATGGTTTTAAGTACAAGACAGAGCAGTTATCCACTGCAGACCTACATCCAGCAGATGGTAGTAACCCTGGATTATTCTACAATGAATGTAGATCAGATTGCGCAGGCGATGAAATTAAACAATCTTTCATTAGATTCTGCGAAAATATTTATAGCTATGATACCGATACTGATTGTTTACCCATTCCTGCAAAGATTTTTTGTAGAAGGTATTACACTGGGATCAGTAAAAGGATAAAGGAGGAAGAAAATATGAAGAAAAAACAGTGGATTGCATTTGCATGTGCGATGGCATTAGGTGTGACATCACTGGCAGGATGCGGAAAATCAGAAGAGAACACACAGAAAAAGGCAGTAGGGGAGGCAGAAGGAACAGCCAAAGAAGATCTCCCACTGTCAAAATATCCGGAGACAGTAACTGTCCATCTGGGCGGTTCAATGAATTCAAATGCTAAGATTCCTGACGGAATGAGCTATGATGACAATTCCTATACACGACTTTTGAAAGAAGACCTTAATATTGAGGTTGCATACGACTGGGTCGCATCATCTACAGACTATGATGAAAAAATGAATCTGTGTATCGGAAGTAACACAATTCCGGAATTGATGAACGTAAATGCAACACAGTACAGGGCACTTCTGAAATATGATATGATCCAGCCGCTTGATCAGTATTTTGATGACTATGCTTCTGATGCACTGAAAGCATATGTGGAATCCGGTGGAGAAGAGCTGAAAAAATGTATCTCAAATGATAAGGGAGAGATAATGGCAATCCCGGCTCCGAGTATGATGGGAGGAGAAGCGAACGAAATGTGGATTCGTCAGGACTGGCTGGATAATCTTGGACTGGAGGTTCCAAGAACCTGGGATGAAATGGCAGCAGTAGCAGAGGCATTCGTAACCCAGGATCCGGATGGTAACGGAGAAGCTGATACCATTGGAATTCTTGGACCGAGCAATTCAGATCACATGAATGCAATTGGAGCAAACCAGTTTGGACTGGATCCATTGTTTAGCAGCTTCCAGTCTTATCCACAGTACTGGCTGCAGGATGAGGATGGAACTGTAGAATATGGTTCTATTCAGCCGGAAACCAGAGAGGCACTTGAAAAAATCTCAAAACTGTATACAAATAAGCTGATCGATCCGGAAATGCTTGTAAGAAGCGACAGCAAGGAACCTCTTTTGTCCGGAAAAGTTGGTATCTTCTTTGGACCATGGTGGTCTGGTTATACGGTGTCAGATACTACACTTGCAGGCGAAGCGGATTGGAGAGCATATTTTACACCACTGTCTGAGGACGGGAATTACTACGCTCATATGCCAAATCCTACAAGTAAATATGTAGTAGCAAGCAAAAGCTGCAAGAACCCGGAGGCTGCATTTAAGATTGTTAACTATCTGATCAAAAATGAGCAGCAGTGGGTAGTAGATGGTATTACCTCCACAGAAATGGGTACTGCGGATTTTTATCCTTTGTATAATGGCTACGATAATGCAGATGAGATTGAAGTATCCACTGAGACTCTGGAAAAATATCTTGCAGGTGAGATTACAATGGATGATGTTGATTTCTCAAAACATAAACTGTTAAAGAATGATATGGAAGCAGTTAAGGAACTGAAAAAAGAACCTTATGATGATTTCAGCCTGGACAAATGGAATCTGGACAGTGACATTGCCAAAACTAATCTTCCAAGACTTGTGTCACTTTTGGTTGGTGGATCTCCGTTAGTAAATGATAAATATGTACCGGTTTACAATGCATATAACGGTCAGACAAAAACCATGGAGGCCAAATGGGCAAACCTTAAAAAAATGGAAGAAGAAACATTCTCAAAGATCATTATGGGAAAAGCAGATATCAGCGAATTCGATACTTTCGTTGAAAACTGGAAGAATCAGGGTGGCGACCAGATTCTCAAAGAAATCAACGATGAATTAAGTAAGTAAAAAAGACAGCGGCTGATGGTGTTCTTCAGCCGCTGTTTTTACGATGGAGGTATAAAATGAGAGAAAACAAAGTAGTTTACGGACTAATCGGATATGGCGGTATGGGCAGATGGCATACCGAGATTCTTTCAAATGTTCCAGAAGCTGTAATTGGTGGTATCTATGACATCAAGGAAGAAAAGAGAGAAGAAGCGAAAGCGAAGGGGTTTTCTGTATATGAAACAGAAGAAGCCATGCTGGCAGATTCGGACATCGATGTGGTTCTGATTGCCACTCCAAATGACTGCCACAAGCCTATCGCTATCCGTGCAATGCATGCAGGAAAAAACGTGATATCGGAAAAACCGGTGACATTATCTTCCGCTGACCTGCTGGAAATGGAAAAGGTAGCCAAAGAGACAGGAAAACTTTTCACCGTGCACCAGAATAGACGTTGGGATGATGATTTCCTGATCATCAAAAAACTGGTAGAGGAGCAGAAACTGGGGCATGTTTTCCGGATCGAGAGCCGTGTCCATGGTTCAAGAGGAATCCCTGGGGACTGGAGAAAAGAAAAGGTACATGGGGGCGGAATGGTCCTGGACTGGGGTGTACACCTGCTGGATCAGATTTTATATATGTACGGAGATAGAAAGATCGAGACGGTATACGCGTCACTTACCAATATCACAAACCAGGAAGTGGACGATGGGTTCACTGCTATTCTGACCTTTGAAGGCGGAACAGAAGTCCTGGTGGAAGTCGGCACCAACAATTATATATCACTGCCAAGATGGTATGTACTGGGTAAAGACGGTACCGCAGTAATCAGGGACTGGCAGTTAACCGGTGAGATTATACGTAAGACCGGTAAGACAGAAGAGACGGTAATACCGGTTAAGACAGCAGCTGGACTGACAAAGACCATGGCACCGAGACGGGAAGATACTATTGTAAAAGAGGATTTACCAAAGGTGTCCGGAGATATCGCTGATTTCCACAGAAATGTGGTTGCAGTAATCCGAGATGGAGCAGAGCCGGAGATCAAGCTGTTCCAGGTGATGCGTGTCATGAAGTTGATGGAGGCAATCTTCCAGGCGGCAGAGACAAAACAGGTAATCGAATTTCAGGACCAGGTGTAACAGGAAAGGCATTGAGTAGTTATAATATAAAAATAAAAGACAGTTGTACATGTTCTTTGAGAGTGCATGTAACAGAACAGGAGGAAATAAGTATGAAACAGATCAAAATCGGAACCTGCGTACCAGGCCCCGTAGCAGAAGAATGGTTGAAAGGATTTGTTGGAAAAGGTTTCGAAACATTTTCCCTCAATTTCCATATGTCACTGGAAGGAACAGATCTTGATAAACTGGCCCTGAGCACAGAACAGATTCTTGCCGGTACAGATTCAAAGATCACTACACTCGGATACTACTGTAATCCAATCCAGTATCCAGAGCACAGAAAGACATTGGAAAAGGTAATTTGCACTGCTGAAAAATTCGGAGCTACCCATGTAAGCACCTTTGCAGGAGCCTGGGAAGGAAAACCGGTAGAATCCGCATACGAAGAGTTCGGAAAAGTGTTCCGTGAACTGGCAGAACTTGCAGAAGAAAAGGGCGTAAAGCTGGGTATCGAAAACTGTCTTATGGATGGAACCTGGGAACATGCCACCTGCAACATCGGTTTCAACCCGAAAGCCTGGGAAGTCATGTTTGAGGAAGTAAAGAATGATAACTTCGGACTTGAATGGGAGCCGACCCACCAGATGGTACAGTTGATCGATCCTGTGACAGAGCTGAGAAAATGGTGCAAAAAGATAGTCCATGTACATGGAAAAGATGCGACCATTGACTGGGATGCAGTAAGGCACGGCGGTATCTCCGGAGCAGTTCCTTTTGTATGGCATCGTATGCCGGGATTTGGTGACACAAACTGGAGAGATATCATTTCTATCTTAAGAAGCAACGGATATGAGGACGATATCTGTATCGAAGGATATCACGATCCGGTATACCGGGGAGAACTGGAGATGACAGGACAGCTTCACGCACTGAACTATCTGAAATGGTGCAGAGGCGGAGAGTTCACACCAACTCCATGGGAGAAATAACAAAGATATAACAGAGACAGAAGAAACAGGAGGGTATTTCTATGAAACTTGGGTTTATCACATCCATCCTTGACAGCTGGACCTATGAAGAAATGATGGACTTTGCATCCGGACAGGGATTTGAATGTGTGGAAGTGGCATGCTGGCCACAGGAAAAAGCAGAAAGAAGATATGCAGGGGTAAGCCATATTGATGCAGAACGGGTTAACCAGGATGACGCATATGCAGAGCATATTGTAGAATATGCTAAAAAATCAGGAGTGGAGATATCGGCACTGGCCTATTATCCAAACGTGATGGTGGCAGATAAAGAGAAAAGCGCAACCGCTGTGGAACACCTGAAACAGGTGATTCTTGCAAGTAAAAAATTAGGTGTGGGCATGGTCACGACATTTATCGGAAGGGACCAGACCAAAAATATACAGGAAAATCTGGAACTGGTAAAAGAGATATGGCCACCTATCATAAAACTGGCAGAGGAATGTGACGTGAAGATCGCCATCGAGAACTGTCCGATGCTTTTTGGCAAGGAACAGTGGCCGGGAGGACAGAACCTGATGACAACACCGCCAATCTGGAGAGAAGTATTCCGGATCCTGGACAGTGACCATCTGGGCATCAACTATGATCCATCCCACTTTATCTGGCAGATGATCGATTATATCCGCCCGCTTTACGAATTCAAGGATAAGATCTTCCATGTCCATTACAAGGATATAAAGATATATAAAGACAAGCTGGAATCCTGCGGCATCATGGCATATCCTCTGGAATATATGTCACCGAAAATCCCTGGACTTGGAGATGTGGACTGGGGAAAATATGTGTCAGCGCTTACAGACATCGGATATGATGGCTATACCTGTATCGAGATCGAGGATAAGGCTTTTGAGGATTCCAAGGAGAAGGTTGAGAATTCCTTGATCATCAGCAAGAGATATCTGGAACAGTACGTGATTTAGTAAAGGAGATAATACCATGAGAAAATTAAAAGCAGGAATCGTAGGATGCGGAGGAATCGCCAACGGAAAACACCTTCCAGCTATGAAAAAAAGTGGTCTTTATGAGATTGTAGCTTTCTGTGACATCGTCAGGGAACGTGCAGAGAAAGCAAAGGAAGAATATGGCACAGAAGATGCAAAAGTATTCGAAGACTATAAGGTGCTTATCAAAGAGGACCTGGATGTTGTATATGTAACTACACCGAACCGCTCCCATGCAGAAATCTCTATCGCAGCCATGGAAGCAGGAAAAGATGTTATGTGTGAAAAGCCAATGGCAAAGAATTATGCTGAGGCACAGAAAATGGTGGAGACTGCAGAGAAAACAGGTAGAGTCCTGAACATCGGATATCAGAACCGTTATCGTTCAGATTCCCTGTACCTGAAAGAAATGTGCAAGGCGGATGAACTGGGAGAAATCTATTTTGCGAAAGCTCACGCACTCAGAAGAAGAGCAGTTCCTACCTGGGGTGTATTCTTAAATGAGGAAGAACAGGGAGGTGGTCCACTGATCGATATCGGAACCCATGCATTGGATCTGACATTATGGATGATGGACAATTATGAAGTAGAGTCTGTAACAGGACAAACATTCCGCAAACTGGCTGATCAGACCAACCAGGGAAATGCTTTTGGCAACTGGGATCCTGAGGAGTTTTGCGTAGAAGATTCCGCTTTCGGATTCATCCGTATGAAAAACGGTGCAGTGATTGAACTCGAAGCTGCCTGGGCACTGAACACACTGGAGGTTGATGAGGCCAAGACAAGTCTGTGCGGAACAAAAGCCGGAGCAGATATGAAAGATGGCCTGCGAATCAACTACATCCATCACAATAAACAGGTAGTAGAGAAGCCAGCATTATCCGGTGAAGGAGTAGCATTCTTCTCAGGAGAAGAAAAACCAGCAGGGGATTATGAACAGGAACTGTTCTACCATATCGTTGCTGACGGAGCTGAGCAGATAGTAAAACCTGCACAGGCTGCAGTTGTTACCCGTGTACTGGAAGCAATCTATGAGTCTGCAAAAAGTGGTAAGACAATTTATTTTGATTAAAAGGCGATTTGACCTATACAGTTACAACAGTTCAAACATAAGGAGTAATCATGGAAATAAATAAATTACAGCAATTGCTGTCAGAAATGTCTTTGCAGGAAAAAATAGGACAGATGGTACAGCTTACCGGTGTATATTTTGACAAAGAGGCAGTGCTTACAGGTGTTGTTGACGAACAATTACCGCCGGAATGGATCATTCAGTATTCAGGTTCCGTGCTGGGAGTGATTGGTAAAGAAAAAATATGTGATATTCAGAGTAAATATATGGAACAGCATCCTCATCATATCCCACTACTCTTTATGGCAGATGTGATCCATGGATGTAGGACAATTTTTCCAATTCCACTGGGACAGGCTTGTTCATTTAATCCGGAACTGGTGTCTGAGGCAGCGTCAATAGCTGCCTCAGAGGCCTCATCCGAAGGACTTAAGGCAACATTTTCTCCTATGATTGATGTTTCAAGGGATCCCCGGTGGGGCAGGATAATGGAGTCTTTTGGCGAAGACCCATATGTGAATGGAGTCATGGGGGAGGCCATGGTAGATGGCTATCAGCAGAAAAACGATGAAGGAATCGCAGCATGTCTGAAACATTTTGCAGGTTACGGGGCGGTCAATGCAGGCAGGGAATACAACGATGTTGAAATATCTCAACGGACATTTCTGGAACAGTATGTAAAACCTTTCCGCATGGCGTTGAAGGCAAAGCCTGCTATGGTTATGACCGCATTTAATGCAATAGACCGAAAACCAATCAGCGGAAATAAAGAACTTCTCAGAGATCTATTGCGGGATAAAGAAGGCTTTGATGGTACAGTGATCTCAGATTGGGGCTCTATTGGGCAGCTGAAGGAACAGGGTGTGGCAGCCAATATGGATGAAGCGGCGTCTCAGGCGATAGAAGCGGGAGTGGACATAGATATGATGAGTCCTGCTTATATGTTTCGTTTAGAAGAACTGGTGAAAAACGGGCAGATTCCGGAGTCTTTTATCGATGAAAGTGCATTCAGGGTTTTGATGATGAAGAATCAGCTGGGGCTTTTTGAAAATCCTTTTGCAGGAATTGGAAAGAGTGGAAACCTCACTCAGTATAACCGGACAAAGGCATATCAGATGGCCAGCGAAAGCTACGTCCTTTTGAAAAATGAAAAAATTCTGCCTTTGAGCCAGAAACAGAAAGTTATCTGGGCAGGACCTTATGTGACATCAAAGGAATTCCTGAGCCGTTGGGCAATCTTTGGTGAGCATGAGCCTGTTGAGACAATCGAAGATATTCTTCAAGATAAGAAGATTAATGGGGTATGTATTCCTGGATGCAGAATGCTTTCTGAGGAAGAATGCAGGATCTGGCAAGTGAAACCGGTTGATTCGGATGAAGAAATAGATGAGCAGTGGCTGGAAACGATAAACCGGGAAGATACGGTTGTATGTGTACTTGGAGAACATGAATCTCAGTCCGGAGAGGCTGCCAGCAGAGCATTTCTGACTTTACCGGAAGAGCAGCAGAGGCTTTTTGAAAAAATAGTAAAACGCACGGATAATATCGTGACAGTGATAATCTCAGGAAGACCACTGGATCTGCGAAGAATCTCAGAAAAATCCAAAGCCGTCATCATGGCATGGAGACCCGGAACCATGGGGGCAGAGGGAATAGTAGATCTTGTATATGGCATGATCAATCCTTCCGGAAAGCTGGCTGTAAGTATTCCATGGTGCGTTGGACAGGTGCCGATAAGTTACTGGGATATAAAAACCGGACATGTGCTTACAGAGGATAATCTGGAGAACCGTTTCACAAGCAGATATATGGATATTCCTAATTCACCATTATATCCTTTTGGTTTTGGATTGTCCTATACAGAATTTGATATTTCGGATGTTGAAGTCAAGATAGGACAGGACAAAAGAGTGCATGTCCATTGTAATGTAAGTAACACAGGTAAAGTTACAGGGGCAGAGGTTGTTCAGTGCTATTATGAAACATTACAAACATCTGTGGTACGACCGAAGAAGGAACTTGTCCGTTTTCAGAAGGTTTTTCTGGATCCGGGAGAAGCTAAGAGTGTGGATTTCTCTATTGATTCAGAAGAGTTTTCTTACTTTGATAAAAATATGGAAATCGTTAGTAGCGGAATGCAACTTCGAATCAGTGTAGGAAACAGTAGTGACCATGAATGCGGAAGTAGTGAGATATATATTTAGGCATAAGTAGAAATAGATTTCTATTGAAGGATAATTATTACACTAAAGCAAGCGGGCTGCTTCGTCAGTCCGCTTGTGTTATTCTTTATGTTAATCGAGGTTATTAATACTTTCAATTATACATGTATGCTTTTTATTATCAGATGTGTTGCTGTAGTTAATTCCGACAAGTAAAATCTGATTGCTGTATCCGGATAAGGCTCCGTGATATCTGCGGTTTTTAATCTGTGATATGGCAGAATCAGCGGAAGCATTGTACTTAAGTTCAATTACTATTGCAGGTCTGCCACAGGCATTCGCTCTTGGAATAAAAACAAGATCAGCAAAACCTTTGCCGGCTGGAAATTCTCTGACAATATTGTAATATGCATTTGCAGTAAAATATGCCATTGTGAGAACACAGCTTAAAGAATTTTCGTCGTTGTATTTAAGAACAGATGTATATGTTTCATGTGCTATTTCTACCAATTCAGCGACTTTATCAGCATCTTCATTTAGGGTAGCATCTAATAATTCATCGCATTTTGAAATGGAGTTGGCTACTTCACTCCATGAACCGGTCTGTAATGCAAGATCATATGCAGCAGCAACCTCATAATTAGGTATATATGCCATTTTTTTGTTGGCATCATAAGCCAGATAACCTAAATGAATTAAAGCTGTAAGTGCATCATCCTTTGAAGCAACTGTAGTAAGGTCATTTTGGAAGGTATTTACATTAACTCTGATTTTATCGCCGGAAAGCATGGCGAGCACATCATCCTTTAAACCGGCGTAGTTCATGGTGATAAATGTGTTGATTGATTCAAACGAGGATGTATTTTTCCAGTAAAAATCATAGTCATGATCTAGCATAGCCTGAACAACGGAATTAGGATTATACATATGAAGCCCGTCTATCAGATATCCGTTATACCATGCTTTTATTGATTCGAAATCCATATTATACGTGATGCACAGCTTTTTAACTTCATCCTCTGTAAAACCAAAATATCTAGTCAATTGTTTAGATTTCAACATTGTAAACTCACGGAAGTTGTTCAGAGCTGATTCATCTTTAATTTTTTTGATTGGCAGAATACCGGTGATATATGCCAAAGCTAAAAAGGTTTTTGACTCTTCGCTCTTAAATAACAAATGTAGAAACTGAAGATAGCTGTGAACCAGTGTTTTATTTCCACCATTTCGGATTACACAATCCCATTCATCAATTATTATAACAAATGGAATACCGGAAATGTTGTAGACGGACATGAGCACAGCACTGATCATCTTGGTATAATCTATCTGATCGCCATATACCTGTTTAAGCTCGTCATAAATATATTCCTGAATTTTTTCTATCACATTATCTTTGTAAGCATCCCAAAATGATGATACATCAATGTGTATGACATTGTATTTATTCAAATGTACAGCATAGCTGTCCTTAGCTGCAATTTCAGAATCTGCAAAAAGATTTGATGAATCGCAGCCTCTGCTGTAGTATGCATCGATCATTCCTGCAGCATGGGATTTACCAAACCTTCTGGCATGGCTGACACTTATGCAGTTGGCATTAGTACAGATAACTCTATTTAAATATTCAATCAGACCGGTTTTGTCAATATATAGCTGACTGTTTTTGTCTTTTGTAAAGCTGCCATTTCCCGGATTAAAATAAATACCCATTGTCCCATCTCCAATTCATTTTTATATAATCAGTATAACAGATTTGGAGGAGTGATGGAAGTAGGCAACATGAGATTATGTGCACTGTCTACGGACAGTGTTTTTGTAATATTTTTGGATTTTTGAAAATAAAAATTCATCGTTGGAAAAATGTACGGAATTATGTTACAAACACAGCAAAAAACATCAAGAATAATGTTACAAATACATAGAAAACATCAAGAATAATGTTACAACGGGGATATATCTTGAAAAATAGCTTATTAACGTTATACTATAATTAGTTAAATATGGCACTTACACCTGCAGAACTTTTGGCAAGAATTTAATTGCAATGAATCTAATAATTAAAAGTGTAATATTATTGGTAAAACAGATAGGAGGCATATATGTTAAACGGTGTGGAAACAAATATTTCAATGGCATATACTTCAAAGTATAATAAGAAGTCAACAGGCGATAAAATGGATATAGAGTTCGAAATAGGAAATAGTGAGCAAAATTCCTTAAATAAATGTGGGGAGAGGCAGAGTGAACTTACTGAAATATACATGAATATGTTGTCGGAAAATAACAGTTCTCTTTACAATAAATTGGTAAATAATAAAAATGCAGTTGAACAGGTGTCACCGGATAAGGAAATTCCAAATGATAAGCTGAAAAATATCGGAATGACAAGTTTTGGACTGTCTGATACAGAAAGTCAGGTAGTTTTAGCTTCATATGTGAAAACATCAAAGGAGGATGATCCTGTTGTTCAAGTGGCATATGGATATGGTGATAACAGAAAAGTATATCATGTGCATGTAAATGATGTTGATACGTCGAATGCTTCGGATCTGGAAATGTTTGCGCTTATGTCATATGAGGGGTATAAAGGAAGAACTGCGCCTGATTCGATAAATAATTACTCTGCCTATAAAATAATGAAAGCAGATGCCGGTTATGGAATGGCTTCTGCTGATGAAAATAGCTTTGTAAACAAAAAAGTGAATGCTGATTATTTATTGGAGCAAATATATGATTCATTAAAGAAGCGGGAAACAGAACAAGAAGCAAAGAGCTTTGATGTATGTGAATATTTGCTCCAGATGATAAAAAATCGTTAAAAGCAGCAACTTTCAGTGCCGAAGCATAATAATCGTATGGAATGTCTTGGTAGGATCATCAAAGTAAAAAGTCATTTCACCATTATACTTCTTAACAATATTTTCTATACTACGCATACCGAATCCATGAAACTGTGGATTCGGTTTTTTAGTTGGTAAAAGGTTGCCATTCTTGTCGATAGGATTTACGCGGCAGGAATCAATGAGCGTGATAATGGTCATGTTATTTTTCTCTTTCTGAAAAACATTGAGTTCTATAAAAGGATTAACTGTTTTTTCGGCTGATTCTACAGCATTATCCATGAGATTGCCGAAAAGTACACTGAGATCATCATATGTCACGAAATCAATACACTTACTTCTTATATCAATATGCAGCGCAATCTTTTTCGTAAGACAAATCTTCTGGTAACGGCAGAGCAGTGCATTTAAAAGGTCATTATCGCATACCCGCACGGAGTGCTTTAACTCAGAAGAACCGAGTACGTGGGTAAGGTATGCTGCGATTTTTTCAGAATCGTGCTGTTCGTTCAGTGAGGCTATGGCATTGAGATGCTTTTTGATGTCATGAATGAGAACTTTTTGTTTCTCATCCTGTGACACGAGGGCTTTGTAGTATTCTACAGAGTCGGCATCACGCTGGTTCTGAAGTGTGAGCTCTGCTATTTCGGAATTTTTTTGCTTAATATGTTCAAAAAGTCCAAAAATGAGAATATTAATAAGTAGAATAAAAAGCATGCTTATACTTATCATTGCATCAAGTTTGTTTTTCAATGGAGTTGTAAGACACAAATGTATAAAAGTAAAAGATATCCATAATGATAATATTGGAATTATACATAAGAGAAAACATTCTCTAGAAGAAAATGGTATGGTATTGTTGCTATTTTTTAACAAGGTATGTGATATAAAAAATGTGATGATAAAATATAGTAATTTGCTGATTATAGCCATTACGAGAGTAATGTGATGTATATAAATTTCGGTATAAAAATGCACACTTATATTTGAATAAATAGTAAGAACAATGAGTTCTGTAAAGATCATTGTAATGGTAAGGATAAGTGAGTGAAAAACAGCATTTAACTTTGTGGTTTGAAATAAGCAGCAGAAAATGAATATATGAAAAATAAAAAAAACTATGACATTAATATATGGATTTTGTAAAAGTGAAATTATGAATAATGTTGAGTATAAAATAAAAATTGCGATAAAAGTTTTAAAATGGGAAAAGCGATCTGAAAATATATTAGAAGTATATTGAATACAAATCAGAGCTTCTGCAATATAAATTAAAAAATAATAAATTGTAGTATTCATAATACTTACCTCTTACTTTCCATAAACATCAAATATGCTTTCTTAAATTCGGTGAATTTTCTTCTTGTTAAATACGCTGTGAACTGACCATCACAAAGGTATATCAGCTCGTGATCAAAGCTTGTTACCATAGCCATATTAACAATATAGCTGCGGTGAGACTGAAAAAAGGTAGCCTGTGGCAGATGATCTATCCAAAATTGAAGTGTCTGAGTGGAATCCAAATCAGCCGTAGAAGTGTGTACTATAACTTTTCTACCCTTTGCTTCCACATATACGATATCGCAAGTCAAAACAGACGTAACTCCGGATTTTGTTTCAACAGCGATTTTTTGATTGATAGAATAGTATAATTCAAGTGCATCATCTAAATTTTGGAATAACCGTTGTTTATCTATTGGCTTAGATAAGTATCTGAATACATGAAACCTCATGGCAGCATCCAGATATTCGAGGTAAGATGTCACTATAAAAATAATAACGGATTCATTCTGCTTTTTTAGTTCATTTCCCACATAGATGCCGTCAAAACCGGGCATTTCCACATCTAAAAAAACGATATCTTTTTGGGATTTATCAGAAAGAAGGCTGTCCCCATCATTAAAGGTTACAATATCGAGATTATTTACTTTCTTTTTGTTGAAATATGTTTTGATTATTTGGGATAGTGACTGCGTGATAGATAGATCATCGTCACAAATAAGTATTCTCATTAAAAATCTCCTCTAAAAACATGGTTGTTGATATCATTATAGAAGAGTATGAGAATTAAGACAAGAAGAGCGTACGAAAAAACATAAATAAGTTATTTTTGGTTTGATTTATTCGGATAAAGCTCAACCAACAGCTCAGTAAATCTGCGTGTAAGTTCAACGGAAGTATCATCACAAAGAGTAAGATTATCCATCACTTGAAGTGGAGTGTTAGAGAGATGTGTACATCCGTTTATTAAATAATCAGGATTTATAGATAATGTATTACATATAGAAACAAAAAGCTCAAAGCTTAGATGCTGAGAGCCACATTCAATCGCAGAAATGTGATTTTGAGAGATATCCAATTTTTCTGCAAAATCTGCTTGTGTCATATTTAATTCTTTACGACGCTGCTTAATGCGTTGTCCCATAGTAATGTAATCAAAATCCAAGATCATTAATTCCTTTCATATTTTATGTTAATGGTAGCAGTTATTTAAATAATAATGAACAAAGTAATACAGATATATTCTGTAATATAGATAATTTATAATTGCATGAATGAAAAAATCTGCGGGACAGTGTAAAAATGACAAATATTAGCCATATTACGACAATTTTAAGAGAAAAATGCTGTTTAGAGTAAACAATATAGATTTATTATAAAAAAAGCTTTATCATCAATTATAAGAAAATGATGGCAAGTAGAAGTTGATGAATATTTACAAAAGGAGGCAACTAATGAAGATTGCGACAGACAGAAGAAAAAACATTATTTCACATGTCAAAGGTACACTTGATACGATGCTTAGAGTAGAAGCAAACTCAGCATCCTGTGGTGTGATGTATGAACCTGAAAGCCCAAAAGAATTATCAAAATTTAAAAGGAAAACTAAATAATATGAGTGAGAAAATAGCAGATTGGTTAATAGAACAGAAAGCTATTTCCACTGGCGAACGTGAACTGTATGCATATGCAGTTCATTGTTTGTTCTCGCTCCTATATCCGATTGCTTTTGCTTCGGTTATAGGAGCTTTTTTGGGAATGCCGATAGAGGCAGTAGTTATGATTATGTCATTTATAGCAGTTAGGAAATTTTCCGGTGGGTATCATGCGGATAGTTTCTATAAATGTCTTATCATATCCAGTATAGTAATTATGACTATGCTACAGATATCAAATTATATAAATAATAATTTGCTCTTTAATGTTATATATATTGCCTCAAGTATCTTATTGATGATTTTTAGTCCAATAGATTCTGCAAACAAACGGCTTGATAATGATGATAAAAGATTTTGTAAAAAAATAACGATTTTAATAGTAGTGGTTTTGTTTATTATTGTAGAATTGCAATGGATAGCGGGATATAGATATTATACAAAGTTTATTGAATCTGGAGTAATGTTGGCAGAGATATTACAGCTACTTGCTATATTTAACTTAAAGTATGATAGAAAGTAAAGGAGAGGATTGTATGCATATTAGGTATTCTACAGATGATTATGAAAAATTAGACGGACAGCATAATATTATGGTTTTAGTTGGAAATGGGTTTGATATTGCCGTTTTGAACAAATATGGTGATAAAAAGATGAATGGAAAATCCACGAAATATTCTGATTTTTTTGAGTATGTTACATATTTTAGATTATGTGATGACAATAACTTAATATATAAGAAGATGAAAGAGGATCATGAGCAGAATAAAGAGAACTGGTGTGATTTTGAAAGCTCTGTTGATGAATTACTGGGGGAGATGATAAATGATGGACGACAAGGCGAAATTCCAAAATTAGAAACGGATCTTGACGCTATACAAAATTCATTTTCTCGATTCTTGAATGATATTGTGACTACTGATGTGGTGTTAAAATTAAACGATAAGTCAAAGGCGAATAAGTGGGCAGATACAAGCTTGAGCAAGTTTATGGGAGATATTAACCCTAAAGATGATATGATGTTTGTGAAAAATACATACCATTATAATTTGTACAATTTTATATTTGTTAATTTTAATTATACAGAATTATTGGATAATTACATATATTTAGATAAGTCACAATTCGAACCGCATAGGCACAAAAATGCAGATAGAAATTTTACATTTTTCCCCAATCCTGATGGAAAATTAACGGAATTTAATGAGGATACTTCTTGGTCATCTTATATTATGACTAATATTATTCATCCGCATGGAAGACAGAATATTCCACGTTCGATGATATTCGGAACAGAATTAGAAAATTATGATAAAAGTAAAGCTGAAAAGCGATTAATCAAGTCATATTGGGCACAGGATGATTTAAAATACAAGAGATATTTTAAGGATACTGAATTGTTTATTATTTATGGAATGTCAATGTCTAATACTGATGGGTGGTGGATGAACAACATATATAATTCACTAAAGATGAGGGAGTCGGAACTGATTATATACAATTTTGAAGAAGAATTATCAGATGATGATGTAAAACAAAAGTTTCTAGATGCATGTACTTATGTGGATGCATCTGAGTCGGAAAATGTAAAAGCAAAAATATATGTAGTTCAATTGCAAAATAATGAGAATTATTTTCTGGGATTAAAAGAGTCAAATTAAATATTTTAATCAGAGGTAAGTAAACTGTCTATGTAATATTATAAGAATCCGTTGCAATTATCAGATGTGCAGCGGATTCTTTTGTATTACGAGAATTATAGAGAGTATCTCTAAATGTGGGAAGTCTTTAATTTGTTATGATGCATTGAATGGTGTTTATTGGAGTTTTATAATATGTTAAAATTGATCAAATTATGAAATTATTGAGCAAATTATGAAATACAATAACTAAAATCGACCAGAAATGATTAAAAAATGTCATCCCATGTAAAGTGTATTGAAATATGTAAAATAGTAGCTATAATTAAAATTGATATCAAATTAACGAAACAATAATTATTGTTAATATGTGAATTATGAATAATTTTGGAGGAATTGCCATGAAGAAAAAAGTAATATCAAAGATGTTGTTTTTTTTAATTTTACTTGGGACAATAGGTGTGTATGCACAATCCTTTAAGTTTAGTCTTTCGGTACAAAATTGTGGATATACAGGTGAAGTGAAAAAAGCATCTGCTTCAGATATTGCCACTGTAATGCAGACAAATACGAGAGTAAATGAATATGTAATTGAAGCTAGAGTATGTAATCCGTCAGGTTATGCAAAATCATCAATTGCAACAATAAACGGTGTTGCAACTGGATATCCTTCATATTCCGGATATGGAGTATTACCGGGTGATTATCTTAGATTAAAAATTACAAATCCTGCGAGGAATAATGCATCTATAAGTCCGCAAGGGGAATGGATACCATAAATTGAGAGCAGGCATTAACTAGAGTTAATGTCTGCTTTTATAAATTATTAGGAGGAAGTGACTATATGCGTAAAAGAAAAATGTTAATTATATGCATGGCAGTTGTAATGATATTTACAGCCTGTGAACCTATGAGCACGAAAGAAGAGAAAATAAATGGGGATGAACTCGCAAAAATAGAAAAAAAGAGTCCGATGGAAATTGGCAGACATTTAATGATGAATCTTTCGGATAATATTAAGGTTGATGCGGATATTACAGGAATTAATGAATTGAGCGAGTATAAGGCTTCATCATTTAAGTGTACTCTACATACATTTGATGAAATAAAGTCATATAAACAGTTAAGCGATTATTTTGATATTGAAGAAAAAGATGCAGAAGTAGAGCAAACAGAGGACAAATTACCTAATGGTAATAATATGCAAATTGTGAATAATACGGGAAATGAAAATGCTTTTGATTTACAGGTGAGGACAGTATATGTATGGGGAATTGATAAAAGTTGTATTAATGCAGCTACTGTTGGATTTGGAGAAGATATTTTTCAATGGGGGGTTACTGATGTTGAAGCGTATAGAAATATAGTTAAGGAGGACGTAGACCTATCATTTATGAAAGAGAACGAGGCTGAAAAAATATCCAGAGAGTTTGTGGAAAATCTCGGGATTGAATTGATAGAGGATAGATTATGTTATGCTGGAACATATCAGGATTATCAGTATTACATAAAACAAGATAAACAAATAAGCGATTACTATGCAAGCATAGGAGCTGTACCAGAGAACTTTACATCTTCTATGGATGCGTACCATTTTGAATTTTTTCAAGGATATAATGAAATACCAATTTTACAACGAGAATCGGAGATAATGCCAGAAGGAGTATTTTATATTCCGAGTAGGTGCAAGATACTTTACGACAGTTCGGGCATTATTGATTTTGAAATTGCGACAATGTTCGATATAGAAAAAGAAACTATATCCGAAAAAAAGAAAATTATTGACATAGCTACTATACTCACAAAATTTAAGGAAAGTATGAATGGTGTAATTACAAATGGAGATATATCTATTGCTGAAATAGGATTAGCATATCTCCCTATATTATGTGATTCGAATAATATGGAGTATGAAGCTGATCCAACTTGGTATATAATATATGATTTGCCGGATTCATTTGAAGGTGGGGGAACAAGAAAAATGAATTTATATAATGCGTATACAGGTGATAGCTTATGATGAAAGGTATAAGACTGGAGCTGATAAAAACATTAGGAAGTAAAAGATTTGCGATAAGTATTTTTATGATTGCTCTAGGAATGTTGCTTAATTTTATTACAGATTCCAGATATTCAAGGTATACTAGTGTTGATGTGTGTCTGGCAGCTGCGTTTGATAAAAGTTTTTCTTTGACAATATTATTATTGTGTGTTATCCCATCGGGACTACAGCATTGCATTGAATACAATACAGGATTACATAAGTATGAAGTAATCCGTTGTGGTGTGAAAAATTATACTATTTCAAAGACAATTTCTGCTGTTGTGGGAGGTTTCCTTTCAACGATTGTTGGAATGGTTATGGCTATAATTGAAGCATATATGGTTACTATGATAACGAATAAAACAACAAAAAATATTGTTTCAAGTCGGTTAGCTATGGAACAGGAAATATGGAAAATATTAATATATTCCATATTATGTGCTGTAATAGCGCAGACTGCGTTTACAGTATCATGCTATATTTCTGATGTTTATGTAACAATAATAATGCCTATGCTATTGTATTGGGCATTTAATAGCGTTCTTGACAATAATTTTCCTGATTTTATGAGATTAAGCGTAATATATTATCCTATAACAAGTAATACAAGATGGAATAACTTTTGGATCGCATTTGGATATGCGTTATTAATCTCTCTATTTTTAGTTTTATTTTTAAATGAAATCGCTTATACAAAAATAAAAAGGAGAATGGAAAATGGTTAAAATTTGCGAGGCAGCTGTATTGAATGTAAGAAAATGGTCAAGTTGTTATCGGATATATATGATAGTACCACTCATAATAGTATTTACCAATATTCATGCGAAATGGATATACAGATATATAGAGGATCAACAGCTTGCAATATCAAATTGGTATTGTGTATTTCAAATGGGAGATGGGATAACTAGAATGTTATTTTACTTTGCACTTATATTATTGGTATGTAATGCGCCATACAGTGATGAACAACAGCTTTTTTCGCTTATTCGTCTTGGCAGAAGAAAATGGATGTGTGGACAAATATTATATACATTTCTGGCAAATGTGATTTTTTTTATTATGGTTGCTATTATAGGAACTCTTATGTTTTTCCCGCATGTTGGTTTTTCTTCAAATTGGGAAGCAATTATTGTTACACTTTCAAAGTCTGAATATGGGAAAACGGCTGGGATTACTCAGGAAGTATTACAAGCATATAGTCCTGTAAAAGCTTTTTTATTAACATATAGTCTAAATATATTGATTGGATTTATGATTAGTTTGATTGTTCTATTAGTAAATATGTTAAATTATCATGTGAAAGGAAGTGTTGTCGCAGTAGGAGTGGTGGTGATTTCGCAACTGGCAGGTAATTATTCTGAGGTATTACCATGGCTTAATTTTATATCACCTATAAGTTGGAGTTCACTTGATATTTTTGCGGCAAAATACACCAATATTAGTATAATATATGCATATGCGTTCTTAATTATAATGATAGCTTGTTTATTGAAAATTATTATGATTAAGAACAGAAACTATGTGATGCAAGTGAAAGGGGATTTCTGAAATGATAATTATAGAAAATGCTACAAAAAAGTTTGGAACCCAGACTGTATTAAATAATGTATCGTTGACTTTAGAAGACGGAAAGATATATGGTTTTGTAGGACAGAATGGCTGTGGAAAAACAGTTTTATTTAAGAGCATATGTGGATTTATATATCTTGACAGAGGAACAATAACAGTTGATGGAAAGGTTATAGGAAAAGATATTGATATAATAAAAGATGCTGGGATAATAATAGAAAGTCCGGGATTTTTACCCAATTATTCGGCATTTAAAAATCTAAAATTTCTAACTATGATAAAAGATAATATTGGAGATGAACAAATAAAGAGTACACTTATTAGTGTTGGCTTAGATCCGGAAAGCAAAAAGGTGGTAGGGAAATTTTCATTGGGAATGAGGCAGCGTCTTGGAATTGCACAGGCAATAATGGAGAATCCTCATATTTTAATACTTGATGAACCTATGAATGGTTTAGATAAGCGAGGAGTGGAAGACATTAGAAAAATTCTAATGGATTTGAAAAAGAAAGGAAAACTTATTCTTCTTGCAAGTCATAATCCATTAGATATAGATATATTATGTGATTGCGTCTATGAATTAGATGCAGGGACAATTGTTAACCAGAGAAGTATATTACCACGATAATAAAACATGTATAACCGAAAAAATCTTCTCATGAAAATAAGTTGAGTTTATTATAGAGAAGTACACCTAGTGAATTAATGGATAATTACATATATTTAGATAAGTCACAATTTGAACCGCATAGGCACAAAAATGCAGCTGTATGAGCCGATGAATGCACTTGATAGTATAGGTGTAAATGATATAAGAGAAATACTGCTTGATCTCAAAAAGCAGGGAAGACTGGTTATTTTAGCCAGTCACATACATGAGGATATAGAAATATTGTGTGATGAGGTCGTGAAGATAGAGGCTGGAAAGGTCAGTATTATGTAAAAGTGAAACTCCGGGCAGATTGCTCCGGAGTTTTTTACAACTATGACACATCACAGGTTTATAATCATCATAACAATTAAACATCAGCAATCAAAGGAGAAGAAAGAGTATGAAGAAGAAAAAAAATTACAGCAATAATGGCGGTGATCATGATGGCAGCGGGGCTTTCAGCCTGCTCACAATCAAATGCCAAGCTAGAGGGAAAATCCGGTATTGTAAAGGATGAGGCTTCAAAGACAGAAGGTGACACCGGTGTAGTAGACCAGACTCCGGCTACGTATGTGCAGGATGCGGAGTATGTTAACAAAGACGACATCGTGTCAGTTGATGATACAATTGAGATAAATGGAATTACTTATAAAATTGAAAAGTATGAGCATACCACAGAGTTTGGAAACAGAAATAAGGATACGGTTGCAGAGTTTTTGAAAGATAGCTATGAAGGAAATATAGATGAAAATTATAACCTGAGCAATGGCTATAGTTATCTTTTTATAACGTTGACATTCACTTATAAGGATGGAGATGATAAGCAGCTTGAAGGAAATAGAAATGCAGGTATTCTGTATGCCATCAAGAATGATATGGAGAGAATACAGGAAAACTCAGATTGTGTATATATAGACAACTATTGGCTTGGAGGAGATGAAAGTGATGTATATCATTATGTTTTAGGCAAGGGCGAGGGTATTACATCAGAGCTGGGATATATTATTCAGGATGAGGGAATGCCTGAAGATACTAAATGTATCTATTACTGTATAGAGGGCAAAGATTCAAAAACCAATGATACGGTGAAGAAATATTTTAAACTGGAGCTGTAGTTATGAATAGAATATTTAAACTCGAAATTAAACGTGCTTTTAGAAATAGATTGTTTGCTGCTACATTGTGTGTTGCGTTTGCGATATGTGTATGGCATTTTATGGAAAATGTGTGGATATGGAGGAGGTATGTTTACTCTGACACGTATCCGTTGTCTGCATATGAGAAATGGATAGGTGCGGATAATGCAAGTGTGCAGCCGTTGCTGCTTTATCTGATAATGCCTGCTTTGTGTGCAATACCATATGGCAGAAGCTTTTATTTTGATGTTAAATCAGGGTATGCTGCCCAGATCATTTCAAGAGGAAAGAAGAGTGATTATATAAGAGCAAAATATGGGGCTGCATTTGTAAGCGGTGCGCTTATTGGAATGATACCATTGGTGTTTGACTTTCTGCTTACTGCAATGGTATTTCCGATGGTAATACCACAGGTAGGAACAGGTACATTCCCGGTAGCGGCAATGGATATCATGTCAGGGGTATTTTATACACATCCACTTGTATACAATCTGATTTTTGTGCTGATTGATGGCTGCTTCTGGGGACTTTTAAACTGTGCGGTGTTGTGGGCGGTTAATTTTGTAAGAAACCGGTTCTGGATATTGCTGACACCGTTTATCATATACATATTTGTGTTCTGCATGGTTCATTTTGTAAACAGGGTGAGTTTATCACCGGTAATGTTTCTTAGGCCAAGTGCACCGTTTAGAAATGATATCAGGGTTGTAATCTGTGCATTTATTATCCTTATAGTGGTAAATGTTATATTTTACATACATGCGGTAAAGAAAGAGCTTGTTGCTTATGAATAGGAGAATTTTTGCAAATCTGATCTTATATGATATCAGAAAAGGATTTAGGGAAAACAAGATAAAATGGATAGTCGGAGTATTCATATTTGTATTTTTTTCATTTATCACCGTCAGTGATTTTAGTGTAAATTCACCGGAGCTTGGATTTTTGGCATACTTTACAAATATACTTCAGGGTATGCCGCCATACATAAAGACAGATGACAGCGTATTTACCATTCCGGTGTCGTGGTTTTTGTTTTATGCGTTTTTATTTTTTATGGTAGGATTTTATCCATTGTCAGATCTGTATGGTGCAGGCAAAAAGACACTGATATTGTCAGGCAGCAGGTTTAAGTGGTTATGGAGTAAGTATATATGGACGGTCATAAATGTGATTATGTATTATGCTGCACTGATACTGGTTCTTGCGGCTGTGACATGTGCAATCGGGAAGTGGAGCACAAAGCCTGATGATATGCTCATGGAAATTGGAATAGATATGCAGCAGTTTGCGACCGGAAATGAAGTGCTTGTATGGCTGATACTGCCAATGTTATGCGCCTGTACTATTGCGGTGGTGCAGCTTACTATCAGTATTTTTGCCGGTGCGATCGCTGGATATATTGTTTCCATAGTTTATCTTGTGGTATCTGTTTACTGGGTGAGTCCGTTTCTTATGGGCAATTATCTTATGATCATCAGAAACAACAGAATCTGTGCGGGCGGAATGGATGCGGCTGCCGGAATAATAAGCTGCATTATTGTGATGGTGGTTTCTGTTGTGCTCGGAAGTGTGTATTTTAATAGAAAAAATATTTTGTGAGGTATTTTATGAAGATAGAGATAGAACATGTTTCTAAAAAGATAAAGGATGCTCTGGTACTCGATGATGTATGCATGACACTGGAAAGTGGTAATATATATGGATTTCAGGGCGTAAACGGCTCAGGCAAGACAATGCTGATGAGAGCGGTAAGCGGACTTATGTATCCTACAAGCGGTACCATCAGTATTGATGGCAAGGTACTTGGAAAAAATATGGCTTTTCCGGAAAAGATAGGTATGCTTATTGAGAATCCTGCATTTATAGATAGTTATACAGGCTATGACAATCTAAAAATGCTTGCATCAATAAATAAAGGTGACGTTGATATAAGCAGGGCACTTGAAACAGTTGGTCTGAACCCGCAGGATAAGAGAAAGTATAGAAAATATTCTCTTGGAATGAAGCAGAGGCTGGGAATTGCCTGTGCCATTATGGAGGAACCAAAGCTTCTTTTGCTGGATGAACCTTTTAATGCTCTGGACAAGGAGGGACAGGAAAAACTGTCAGAAATCATAAGGGATATGCGTGATAAAGGAAGTCTTATACTGCTTAGCTCTCACGATAAGGATGAGCTTGAAAATCTATCAGATGTAATCTATCTGGTGGACAGCGGAAGATTTAAATTGAAGTAACGAGGAGAATTTATTATGAAGCAAAGGAAATCAAAACAAGTAAGACTTTTATCGGGAATACTCATAGGAATTGTGATGATTGCCGTTTTGGCAAGGATTGTTTATCTGAATCATTGCTATCCATCCCCAAAGGTCATCACATATACAGAAAATGACACTATTAAGCTTGGAAATTATGAGATAAAGCAGACCGGATGGGAGTGGGGCGATGGCAGTCTCCTAAAAGAAAAATGTCCTGATTATGCATATGATCAGACGGATGATGGTTCAGAATATCCTTTCGACAGTGTGCGTGTGGGTTTTATAACCTTGTCAGTTACCAAAGTAAAGGACGATACAACATCACTTGATCTTACAAGCCTTGCATTTGAAATGGGAACCAATGGTGATCAGTATGACATGGAGCTGTTTTTTAAATTAAATCCTACTTTGGAAGCTTTGGAGATAAAGCTTAATGCCGGTGAGGATGTATCTTTTGTGATACCGTATATAATGGATGAGCAGCAGGTATCAAAGAAAGACTGGAGCAGGGTAGATAAGATGAAGCTGTATATGGTGCTGCAGTATTATCCTCAGAAGATAAGGTTGTGCTGTAACTAATTTTACAAAAAATCCGTTGCAATTCTAAGCGTTGAAGCGGATTTTTATTTATGAAAAATTTTGTATAATTATAAAATAAATATTTTTAATAATTTATATAGCAGATGTATAATAAATTATTTGATATAGAGAGCATATACATTTTATGATTTTTAGACCAAAAATATATGCAAAATGTCGTTTGACGTATATTGTATTGAAATATTAGTTTTGATTATGATAATTAAAATTAGAACTATTATAAAATTTATGAAGGGAGAATAATATGAGAAAAAAATTTTTATCTTATCTTGCTATATTTAGCTTAATAATGGGGTTATTTGTAATGGGTCAAACAAATACAATATATGCAGATAATACGAAATTGAATCCAGATGATATGGAAAGTATTTTAAATGATATTTCATCGGTAGGGAAGGCATGGGAAAGCATGGGATTTCAATCACAAGATATATCTGAAATAATGCAGTTACCAAGAAAAAATTCAAATTTTTATAAAGGAATTGAGGCGTCAGTAAATGAATTGTCTAATGCATCTAAAGAAACCAAAAAAATAGAAAATACTTTAATGAAACAAGAAACTATTACACTATATTCGCAGGATGGAAATCCACCTTCAGGTGTGGAAGAACAAAATGAACGAATAAAGTATGTTACACAGGTAGCACTAGATAGGTATGGTAGTGTTTATAATAGTGAACAGTTCAACAAATATGTTGTATATTTGTATATGTCACATTATATTGATAATCCCAACTATACAAGAGAAAATCCAGGATTTGATAATATTTATGCATATGTTATAACAAATGATGATATTCGTGCATATGATAAATTTATTGAGCAGACTAAATATTCAATGTTTTCAGAAAATGTGGTTAATTTTATAAATGATTATAAGTCGGCAGTGGACAATATAGTTGGTCTGACTGGATCAATTGCAGATAGTAAGATCGTGTCATTTAACACACTAAATTCGATTTATGGATTAAAGGATTTTAATCCAAATAAGATGGTAACCAGAGCTGCTATGATAGCAGAATCGTTTAATAAAAATTATGAAAATGCTGTAACAGCAGAAGCATTGATTAATGCTATATGCGAGGATCTAAAGTATGAAGATGTCGGAAAGCAATATATAGATACATGTGTTACGGGACTGTTAGGTGCATTAGCTGGAACAACATCTATTTTAGGATTTGGTTTATCTATATCAGTATGCTATTATAATATGTATATGAACTTGTATGATAAGGCTAAAATAGCGGCATTGCATTATTCATTATCAGGAAGAGTTGCAGAAAGATTAGACGTGTTATTATGGGAATAAAATATTACAACAGAATTAGAAATATAATATTAATTTGGAATATTTATTTAACGATACTTATTCCGTTTGTAGTTCTTTTATCGGGAATATGGCATTTGGAATCAGGTGTCAGACATGGAAAGGCGGCAGGATTACCGATAGCTGTAATCTTAGCATTTTTACCTTTGGTACTGTTTGGATTGAAGTGGAAAATGGATAGTACATTTACAATTATTGTATCTTGTGTATGGTTTATATTTATGTGGAAAATGGCATATTACTTCTTTTATGATAAGACAAACTCACCGATTGTTTATTATAGTTCAGTGATAGTCAATATTACTGCGTTACTGTGGAGCATAATAGTAAAAGAATACAAACCATTGGAGGAACATATTTTGAAATATAGGCAAGATCAATGGCTAGTTCCATGTTCGGAGAATTATAAAGAAAACAAAGTACTAAGAAGTATATGGTTGGTTTGTTTTATAGGAACAGTAGTATTTTCATTCGTTTGTCAGTGGGGGTAAAATAACGACAAAAATCTGTTGTAATTATTAAAATTGCAATGTTTTTTTGTATTTATGAGTAAGCTTTTAATTGATCTATATAAAATGTACACCACTTTACAACTTTATAGATGACTTATATTTTGCGAAAATGCTTGTTTTAAGGCATTTATCACAGAGGTTGATTTTATCTGGGTTTCGACTTTCTGTACGAAAGTGGCAAAAAATACCTGGCGGCGAATTCCTTCGCTTAGGGCAAATCTGAAATCCTGAATACTTTTATTTCTGTAGCTGGCAAATTTATCATCGACATAAGGCAAAAGCTTCATTGCGGAATAGCTGATATTTATCAGATTGATCAGCATTTCGATTTCTTTGCGGCTGCGCACCATGTAACTGCATAAAGACCATAAGATGTGGATTTTCCGGAAAATATAGGTTTTATAATTGAAAATCCCGGATTTTTACCACATTATTCAGGTTTTAAAAATTTGAAGTATCTTGCATCAATACGAGGAACGATAACAGATGATGATATAAGAAAATGTATCAGAACTGTTGGTTTGGATCCGGACGATAAAAAATCAGTAAAGAATTATTCGCTTGGAATGAAACAAAGACTTGGCCTTGCACAGGCTATGATGGAAAATCCGGACATTCTTATACTGGATGAGCCGATGAATGCACTTGATAGTATAGGCGTAAGTGATATAAGAGAAATACTGCTTGACCTCAAAGAGCAGGGGAAACTGGTTATTTTAGCCAGTCACATACATGAGGATATAGAAATATTGTGTGATGAGGTCATGAAGATAGAGGCCGGAAAGGTCAGTAGGATGTAAAAGAGAACCCAATAACACAATTATTGTATTTTATAAAATAATCCGCTATACTATGATTAACAGTTATAGCGGATTTTTTTATGGAGGCTTTGATGGATAGAACATTAAAATTACCGGTTGGAATAGATAATTTTGAAAAAATACGAAAATCGGGCTTTTATTATATAGATAAAACGAGGCTTATAGAGCAGCTCCTGCAAAATTGGGGAGAAGTAAATCTTTTTACCCGTCCGCGTCGTTTCGGTAAGACTCTTAATATGAGTATGTTTAAGAGCTTTTTTCAAATAGGTACGGATAAATCTATATTTGATGGCCTGTATATTTCACAAAATACAGCTTTATGCAATGAATACATGGGAAAATATCCGGTTGTGTTTATATCATTTAAAGATGTTAACGGGTTAACGTTTGACAGGGCATATGATGCACTTGTCCAGATAATAGGTGAAATAGCAAATGGATTTTCGTTCCTAATGAATAGTGATAAGCTCAGTAAAAATGAAAAAGAGCAGTATCAGGGAATTATACAGATTAAAGATGGAAAATATCATATGAGTGATGGTGTGGTTATTTCATCATTAAAAGTGTTATCTCAGCTTTTGACTAAACACTATGGCAAGAATACTATTTTTATAATAGACGAATATGATGTACCGCTGGATAAAGCATTCCAGCACGGTTACTACGATGAAATGGTCGAGCTTATCAGAGGTATTTTGGGAAAAGTTTTAAAGACAAATGATTATTTACAATTTGCAATTCTTACAGGGTGTCTTCGTATCTCGAAAGAAAGCATTTTTACCGGAATAAATAATTTTAAAGTTTTATCGATTCTTGATGCCAGATTTGACGAGCAGTTTGGATTTTCGGATGATGAGGTGAAAAATCTTCTTGCAGACTATGGACTGGCATCACATTTTGAAGAGGCAAAGGAGTGGTATGATGGTTATCATTTTGGTAATGTGGATGTATACTGTCCTTGGGATGTTATAAATTATGTGGACAATCTTGTTGCCAATCCAACTGCCAGACCACAGACTTACTGGATAAACAGTAGCGGAAACAGCCTCGTAAGACGCCTTATAAATATAGCTGATTCGACAACCAAGGATGAGGTTGAGCGCTTAATTGCCGGAGAGTCTATTGAAAAAGTGGTTCATCTTGAACTTACGTACAATGAAATAGACAAAAATATAGATAATATATGGAGTGTACTTTTTACTACAGGATACCTGACAAAAGTAGGTGAAGTGAAATTGCCGGATAGTGAGAATTATGCACTTAAACTTGTTATCCCAAACAAAGAGGTCAGAGAAGTTTTTATTCTGCAGATACAGGAATGGTTCAAGGAAGTTGTAGCAAAGGACAATGATGAGATCAGAGTGCTGTCAAAGGCTATTCTTGAGGCTGACACTGAAAAGATTCAGAGACAGCTCAATATAATCATGGATCGTATGATAAGTATTCTGGACACTAAGGCTCGCGATAGACAGAAAGAAAATTTCTACCATGGTCTTTTGCTTGGCCTTTTGAGAGGAAGCAATTCGAACTGGCTGATCAAATCGAACAGGGAATCAGGGGATGGATTCAGTGACATTATCATAAAACCGGAGGATCCTGATTCGGGAATTATCATAGAGGTCAAATATGCAACGTCTTTTCAAGGATTGGATAAATCTTGTGAAGATGCAATGAATCAGATGAATACACGCAGATATGATGCTGTACTTCGTGAAGAGGGCAGATGCAATATCATAAAATACGGAATTGCATTTCATAAGAAGCGCTGTAAGGTGGTATCGGATAAGTAAATAGACTTAATTAAAAGATATTCTGATAAATAGGTTGATTGTAAAGTCGTGACAAAAATCCATTGCAATAATTAAAATTGCAATGGATTTTTTATTTTACAACTATGACACATCACAGGTTTATAATTATCATAACAATTAAACATCAGCAATCAATCAAGGAGAAGAAACTATGAAGAAAAAGAAAATTACAGCAATAATGGCAGTGATTATGATGGCAGCGGGGCTTTCAGCCTGCTCACAATCAAATGCCAAGCTAGAGGGAAAATCCGGTATTGTAAAGGATGAGGCTTCAAAGACAGAAGGTGACACCGGTGTAGTAGACCAGACTCCGGCTACGTATGTGCAGGATGCGGAGTATGTTAACAAAGACGACATCGTGTCAGTTGATGATACAATTGAGATAAATGGAATTACTTATAAAATTGAAAAGTATGAGCATACCACAGAGTTTGGAAACAGAAATAAGGATACGGTTGCAGAGTTTTTGAAAGATAGCTATGAAGGAAATATAGATGAAAATTATAACCTGAGCAATGGCTATAGTTATCTTTTTATAACGTTGACATTCACTTATAAGGATGGAGATGATAAGCAGCTTGAAGGAAATAGAAATGCAGGTATTCTGTATGCCATCAAGAATGATATGGAGAGAATACAGGAAAACTCAGATTGTGTATATATAGACAACTATTGGCTTGGAGGAGATGAAAGTGATGTATATCATTATGTTTTAGGCAAGGGCGAGGGTATTACATCAGAGCTGGGATATATTATTCAGGATGAGGGAATGCCTGAAGATACTAAATGTATCTATTACTGTATAGAGGGCAAAGATTCAAAAACCAATGATACGGTGAAGAAATATTTTAAACTGGAGCTGTAGTTATGAATAGAATATTTAAACTCGAAATTAAACGTGCTTTTAGAAATAGATTGTTTGCTGCTACATTGTGTGTTGCGTTTGCGATATGTGTATGGCATTTTATGGAAAATGTGTGGATATGGAGGAGGTATGTTTACTCTGACACGTATCCGTTGTCTGCATATGAGAAATGGATAGGTGCGGATAATGCAAGTGTGCAGCCGTTGCTGCTTTATCTGATAATGCCTGCTTTGTGTGCAATACCATATGGCAGAAGCTTTTATTTTGATGTTAAATCAGGGTATGCTGCCCAGATCATTTCAAGAGGAAAGAAGAGTGATTATATAAGAGCAAAATATGGGGCTGCATTTGTAAGCGGTGCGCTTATTGGAATGATACCATTGGTGTTTGACTTTCTGCTTACTGCAATGGTATTTCCGATGGTAATACCACAGGTAGGAACAGGTACATTCCCGGTAGCGGCAATGGATATCATGTCAGGGGTATTTTATACACATCCACTTGTATACAATCTGATTTTTGTGCTGATTGATGGCTGCTTCTGGGGACTTTTAAACTGTGCGGTGTTGTGGGCGGTTAATTTTGTAAGAAACCGGTTCTGGATATTGCTGACACCGTTTATCATATACATATTTGTGTTCTGCATGGTTCATTTTGTAAACAGGGTGAGTTTATCACCGGTAATGTTTCTTAGGCCAAGTGCACCGTTTAGAAATGATATCAGGGTTGTAATCTGTGCATTTATTATCCTTATAGTGGTAAATGTTATATTTTACATACATGCGGTAAAGAAAGAGCTTGTTGCTTATGAATAGGAGAATTTTTGCAAATCTGATCTTATATGATATCAGAAAAGGATTTAGGGAAAACAAGATAAAATGGATAGTCGGAGTATTCATATTTGTATTTTTTTCATTTATCACCGTCAGTGATTTTAGTGTAAATTCACCGGAGCTTGGATTTTTGGCATACTTTACAAATATACTTCAGGGTATGCCGCCATACATAAAGACAGATGACAGCGTATTTACCATTCCGGTGTCGTGGTTTTTGTTTTATGCGTTTTTATTTTTTATGGTAGGATTTTATCCATTGTCAGATCTGTATGGTGCAGGCAAAAAGACACTGATATTGTCAGGCAGCAGGTTTAAGTGGTTATGGAGTAAGTATATATGGACGGTCATAAATGTGATTATGTATTATGCTGCACTGATACTGGTTCTTGCGGCTGTGACATGTGCAATCGGGAAGTGGAGCACAAAGCCTGATGATATGCTCATGGAAATTGGAATAGATATGCAGCAGTTTGCGACCGGAAATGAAGTGCTTGTATGGCTGATACTGCCAATGTTATGCGCCTGTACTATTGCGGTGGTGCAGCTTACTATCAGTATTTTTGCCGGTGCGATCGCTGGATATATTGTTTCCATAGTTTATCTTGTGGTATCTGTTTACTGGGTGAGTCCGTTTCTTATGGGCAATTATCTTATGATCATCAGAAACAACAGAATCTGTGCGGGCGGAATGGATGCGGCTGCCGGAATAATAAGCTGCATTATTGTGATGGTGGTTTCTGTTGTGCTCGGAAGTGTGTATTTTAATAGAAAAAATATTTTGTGAGGTATTTTATGAAGATAGAGATAGAACATGTTTCTAAAAAGATAAAGGATGCTCTGGTACTCGATGATGTATGCATGACACTGGAAAGTGGTAATATATATGGATTTCAGGGCGTAAACGGCTCAGGCAAGACAATGCTGATGAGAGCGGTAAGCGGACTTATGTATCCTACAAGCGGTACCATCAGTATTGATGGCAAGGTACTTGGAAAAAATATGGCTTTTCCGGAAAAGATAGGTATGCTTATTGAGAATCCTGCATTTATAGATAGTTATACAGGCTATGACAATCTAAAAATGCTTGCATCAATAAATAAAGGTGACGTTGATATAAGCAGGGCACTTGAAACAGTTGGTCTGAACCCGCAGGATAAGAGAAAGTATAGAAAATATTCTCTTGGAATGAAGCAGAGGCTGGGAATTGCCTGTGCCATTATGGAGGAACCAAAGCTTCTTTTGCTGGATGAACCTTTTAATGCTCTGGACAAGGAGGGACAGGAAAAACTGTCAGAAATCATAAGGGATATGCGTGATAAAGGAAGTCTTATACTGCTTAGCTCTCACGATAAGGATGAGCTTGAAAATCTATCAGATGTAATCTATCTGGTGGACAGCGGAAGATTTAAATTGAAGTAACGAGGAGAATTTATTATGAAGCAAAGGAAATCAAAACAAGTAAGACTTTTATCGGGAATACTCATAGGAATTGTGATGATTGCCGTTTTGGCAAGGATTGTTTATCTGAATCATTGCTATCCATCCCCAAAGGTCATCACATATACAGAAAATGACACTATTAAGCTTGGAAATTATGAGATAAAGCAGACCGGATGGGAGTGGGGCGATGGCAGTCTCCTAAAAGAAAAATGTCCTGATTATGCATATGATCAGACGGATGATGGTTCAGAATATCCTTTCGACAGTGTGCGTGTGGGTTTTATAACCTTGTCAGTTACCAAAGTAAAGGACGATACAACATCACTTGATCTTACAAGCCTTGCGTTTGAAATGGAAACCAAAGGTAATCAGTATGACATGGAGCTGTTTTTTAAATTAAATCCAACTTTGGAAGCTTTGGAGATAAAGCTTAATGCCGGTGAGGAGGCGTCCTTTGTTATACCATATACAATGAATGAGCAACAGGTATCAAAGAAAGACTGGAACAGGGTAGATAAGATGAAGCTGTATATGGTGCTGCAGTATTATCCGCAGAAGATAAGGTTGTGCTGTAATGGTTAATAAAAAGTTTATAATTTTTATTAGCACTCGCTATTGACGAGTGCTAATAATGGTGCTATAACATACTTGTAAACAAAAGAAAGCAAATTTCCAAAAGGAAAGTTACAGGTATATAAGGAGGTATGACCTATGTTATTAACAACTACAAACAACAACTTATTTGATACATTTTTCAGTGATCCATGGTTCAATGATCCTTGGTTTGATGACAGGGACGTACAGAAGGCACAGAAGAAATTATACGGACACAACGGAAAGAGAATGATGCTCACCGATATCAAGGAAAGCGATAAAGGCTATGAGCTTGAGATGGATCTTCCGGGATTCAAAAAGGATGAGATTAAGGCTTCTTTAGAGAATGGTTATCTGACCATTACAGCAGAGAAAGGCTTAGAGAAAGATCAGAAAGAGGAAGATGGCAAGAAGTATATCTGCAGAGAGCGCTACTCAGGAAGCTGTCAGAGAACCTTCTATGTGGGTGACGAGATTGAGCAGGATGACATAAAGGCATCCTTCAAGCATGGAATCCTTCGCCTGGATATTCCAAAGAAGCAGCCTAAACCACAGGTTGAGGAAAAGAAATGTATCTCCATCGAGGGATAACCGGATATTGCAAATGATAAGCGGGCTGCCTGTGCAGTCCGCTTATACTATATGGTGTAATGTATATTGTTTAATTATGATGATAAATTGTTACAGGTAATGTTACAGGTGAATAGAAAGGCAGGTGAGTATAATGGCAGCAAAGAGAGATTATTATGAGACTCTCGGAGTGAACAAGAGTGCGGATAAAGAGGCAATAAAGAGGGCTTATCGTAAGCTGGCAAAGAAGTATCATCCTGATACCAATGCAGGTAATCCGCGCGCTGAGGAGATGTTCAAGGATGTCACGGAAGCATACAATGTCCTCAGTGATGAGAAAAAACGTAAGCTCTATGATGAGTTTGGCTTTGCTGGTCTGCAGGAGGGTTTTTCCGAGGAGGCTGCAAGACAGGCTGCACAGGGCGGCTTCGGTGGATTTGGCGGCTTCGGCGGCAATGGCTCTTTCAGTGGCTCATACAGCTCAAATGGCGGACCATTTACACATCAGGAATTTCATTTTGAGAACGGCTCCGGGGATATGGATGATATTTTCTCAATGTTCGGAGATATGTTCTCGCACGGAGGCGGTAATCACAGTGGCTGGAGTACAAGTGGTAACAGTGGATTTACTGGAAATAGCGGTAGTTGGAGTAATTTCTCAGGTGGCAGAAGTTCAGCCGGCCGCAAGGGTTCAGATGTCATGGCTGACCTTACGATTTCATTTGACGAGGCTGTTTTCGGATGTGAGAAATCTATTTCGTTACAGGATCCGTCCACAGGCAAGGTTTCTAATCTGTCCATCCATATTCCGGCAGGAATCGAGTCGGGCAAGACAGTCAGACTTAAAGGACAGGGAAATCCGGGCAGAAACGGTGGTGCAGCCGGAGATGTGCTTCTCAACGTAAATGTGACACCGAGCAGTGAGTTTGAGCGGAAGGGACAGAATGTATACAGTACAATCCGTGTTCCGTTTACTACAGCTGCACTTGGCGGCAAGGCACGTGTTCACACTCTTTACGGAGATGTGGAGTGCAGCATCAAGGCAGGTACACAGGGCGGCAGCAGGATCCGTCTCAAGGGCAAGGGTATTTCGAGCATGAAGAATCCTTCAGTAAAGGGAGACCAGTATGTGACTGTTGAGATTTCGGTTCCACGGCAGCTTACACCAAGGGCTAAGGAAGCACTTGAGGAATACAGGGCTGTGAGCTGATGAATTTTATGTGCTTTATATATGGAAAACAAATTTGAAATCCGCTATACTATAGGTATTATAGTACAGCGGATTTTTTGCTTGATGGGATAATAAGAGAGGACACAAAATGAGCAATTATATAATGGATCTTAGAAAGGTGGTCGGACATGCCCCTTTACTGCAGGCGGGAGCGAGCATCATCGTTGAAAATGAAAACGGTCAGGTGCTTCTCGGAAAGCGTACAGACAATCACCAGTGGGGCTACGCAGGCGGTTCTATAGAGCTTGGAGAGACGGTTGAGGAGGCTGCAAAAAGAGAACTTTTTGAGGAGATGGGACTTGTTGCAGACGAGATGGAGCTGTTTTATATCAATTCAGGCGAGGAAACACACTACATCTATCCGAATGGTGATGAAGTCTATAATGTGGAAATCATATACATATGCCGCAAATATCATGGCACGATAAAGCGTCAGGAGGAGGAAGTCGAGGAGCTTAAGTTTTTCGATGTGGATGATATTCCGGAGGATATTTCTGATCCAATCCGGCCTGTATTTCGTGAATATATAAAGATGAGGAAAGGCATGTCTCGTTAAGAGACTTTAAAGCTTTTGTAAGGGGGAATGATGGAACAACAGAGAAAGGGAAGAAACAAGGAAACTATAGTAAATTCAGCTTATATTAACAGTGGTGAGTATAAACGTAAATTTGATAATATAGCAGATAATGCAGAGTTAAGCAGACTTTTATATAAATTAGCTAAGAATATGTTAATACATAGATCTGGAACAGAATTTGAAGATATGTATTGGATTGATTTAGATGAAATTAGAGTAATTGCTGAAGAGACAAATTCTTTAGTAAAAAAACGAATTATTTATTCAAACAAGATAATTAAAAAAATTCAATCATGTAAAAATATAATAACAATTCATTCTCATCCGGATAGTTTTCCACCAAGTATAGCGGATTTTAATTCAAATTATGATCATAATTATGTTGTTGGAATTGTAGCATGTCATAATGGAAAATTATATATGTATTCTGCAAATGAAAGAATAAATGAGGACTACTATAAATTGGTTGTTGAAGGTTTTTTAAAAATTGGTTATAATGAAGAAGAGGCACAAATAAAAGCATTGGAAAATTTACAGATTAATTTTGACATAAAGTTTAAGGAGGTAACAGATTATGATTGCATATGAAAATGACGTATTAACAATACCAAAAAAATATAAGAAAATGTCTGTTTCTGAACTTGAAAGAGAAAAGGCTAGGTTGCTAAAAGAAATCAAAGCTTCTGTAAGTCAAAAAAAACAAGTAAGAACAAATAAGAAAAATATTAATTTTAATTTTTAGATACAAAAAGGAGAGTAGCGCTACTCTCCTTTTTGTATGATCGAAGCTTACATGGCAATAGGAGAAGTATTATACTCATATTCGAAGCTATACCATTGACTTCAAACATTGTAATTCTCCTTATAATTCTGGCATAAATCCCCCTTTTATAAATACATTTTGATAATTCAATCATATCAAAAATTTATAAAAATTACAATTATAAATAAACTTTAACACTTTAAACCTTTAAATGAAAAAAGTGCTTGCGCATGTCTTATAAAAGAGTTATCATAGTACAAAACGAAACACTTAGGAGGATTTACAATGGAAAAGCGTATTTCAGGTCACACAGGCTTATTAGCACTCATAGGATCACCGGTCGGTCATTCTGGTTCACCGGCTATGTACAATTACAGTTTTGAAAAACTCGGTCTGGACTATGCATACGTTGCATTTGATATAAAAGAAGACAAGGTTAAGGATGCTATTGCAGCAATGAAGACCTTCAACATGCGTGGATGTAATGTGACTATGCCTGATAAGGTAGAGGCTGCAAAGTACATGGACGAGCTTTCACCGGCAGCCCGGATTATCGGAGCCATAAACACTATAGTAAATGACAACGGCAAGCTTACAGGATACATCACAGATGGTGAGGGATTCGTACACAACTTAAAGGATCACGGAATTGACATCAAAGGCAAGAAAATCACAGTTGCCGGAGGCGGCGGAGCCGCTACAGCTATCCAGGTGCAGTGCGCATTGGACGGAGCTCGTGAGATTACTATTTTTAACAAAAATGATGCCTTCTTCGAGCGTACACTACAGACTGCAGAGAAGATCAAAAAAGCAGTTCCCGAATGTGTTGTAAATGTATACGATATTGATGATACAGCCAAGATGACAGAGGAAATCCAGTCAAGCGATATCTTTGCAAATGCAACAATCGTTGGCATGAAGCCTCTGGATGATCAGAGCGTGGTAAAAGATCTTTCAGCTTTCAGACCTGGGCTTGTGGTTGCAGATGCAGTTTACAATCCGGAGGAGACAAAGCTTCTTCGCGAAGCAAAAGAGGCAGGCTGCACATGCGTAGGCGGAAAGGGAATGCTCTTATGGCAGGGCGTCGCCGCATTCAAGCTTTACACAGGACAGGATATGCCGGTTGATGATGTGAAGAAACTGTTCTTCAGCTAGATTTAAGTTCTTATTACAATATTATTAGATAGCTTCCTGTTATACAGGAATATGATAAAACAACAGCTCGCGGTTTCACGCGAGCTGTTGTTTTTTAGGAGTTTTTATAGGTTTATTATTTTAAAGGAGAATTTATAAATAATCGTGACGGGCAAGCACGTTTAAGATATTTCTACCTTCCTCTGTACCCTCGATGATTCTGCGGGCACGCTTGCTGTCTCCGATATTTACGATTTCAACATTGGTATCACTGAAGGCCTCATCAATCTCTGAAAGAACAGGTGTGTTGGCTCTCATACCAAGGCAGATGAATCCGTAATCAAATGGGATTTCCTCAATCTCACCCTCTGGATTCTTTACAATGAAACGGTCATTCTTAACCTCCTGCAGAGCAGTGTTGGTCATCTGTTTTACACCGTATTTTGCCATTTTTGCGTTTGTGTCACACTTTGTGACAGGGTCAAGTCCGTTTCCAATCATAGGAAGCATCTCAACCATAGTTACCTCAGCGCCTCTTTCTGTGAAGAATTCCATCACGTCAAGACCTACGGCACCACCACCGATGATGGCGATTTTCTGTCCCTTCATATCCTCAGGATACTCATTGATGCGCTCAATCATCTTAAGGACTGTTGCAACATTTGTGCCATCCTTGTCAACGAGATCGTGAAGACCTGTGATAGGTGGGAGAGTAGGTACAGAGCCTGTTGCGTTTACAATGATATCAGGATTTAAGGCCTTTACCATATCAACTGTTGCTGTTGTATTCTTGAAAACAAACAGGTTGTGAAGCTTGCCTGCGCGGTGAATCATGTAGTTAGGAAAGTCAGCAAGACGCTTCTTGTCAGGAATCCTAGAGATAACTGACGCAAGACCGCCGAGCTCAGCTTTTTTCTCAATAAGGAAAGTTGTACATCCAACCTCTGCTGCTGTACATGCTGCCTCAAGACCTGCTGTACCACCACCGATTACAACCACATTGCAAGGCTTGTTTACCTTTGTTTTCATATAATCCTCACCGCTGTTTACGGCAGGGTTTACTGTACAGCGGATTGGCTGGTTGAGACCGATTCTGTGTCCTGCGCATCCGATGTTACATGAGATACATTTTCTGATATCGCACACATTTCCGAATTCCACCTTGTTAACCCACTCAGGATCAGCGATAAGTCCACGTCCCATACCGATGAAATCAGCATCGCCTCCTGCAAGGATATCCTCGGCTACCTGTGGGTCACGGATATTTCCGACTGTGATACACGGCTTGTTATATTTCTCTTTAACAGCCTTTGCCATGAATGAGCGCCATCCGTCAGGTAAGTAGTTTGCATCAATCTGGTACTGGATAGATCCGTTGAGACCACATGATACGTCGAATACGTCTACCTCCTTCTCGAAGTACTGTAAGTACTCAAGTGTATCCTCAAGAGTATTTCCACCTTCCATAAGCTCGTCGGCACTGATACGGACGAAGATAGGGAAGAAAGGTCCAACCTGCTTACGCACCTCCTCGATAACCAGCTTTGCAAATCTTGCACGGTTTTCTGCAGAGCCGCCGAACTCGTCAGTTCTCTTGTTTGTGATAGGTGAAAGGAACTGGCTGATGAGGTAAGAGTGACCTGCGTGGATTTCAACAGCGTCGAAGCCGCAGATCTGGGCACGCTTGGCAGCCTCACCGTATTTCTTTACGATGTGCATGATTTCATCCTTCTCGAGCGGTCTTGGGATTTCTCCGCCAGCCTTTGAAGGTACGTCTGATGCTGATACAGGCTGCATTCCGATACGTGAGCTCATTGCAGAAGCACCGGCGTGATTTAACTGTATTGCGATACATGCACCGTGCTTGTGAACACTCTCGCAGAGCTTGAAAAGTCTTGGAATGTAGTTGTCTAAATCAATACGAAGCTGTGTAGTTCCGTTTGAACCCTGTGGAGAGTCAACGCTTGCATTCTCAACGATGATGAGACCTGTGCCGCCCTTTGCTCTCTGCTCATAGTAGTTGATGTGGAGAAAGCTCATTTCTCCGTTCTGCTCACCGTAGTTAGTTCCCATTGGAGTCATGACGATACGGTTTTTTACTGTCATTCTGCGAACTGTAATTGGCTCAAAAATATGTGGATATTTGTTTTTCATAGTATTTTTTCTCCTTAATCTGCTAACCGGGTGGGCACACGGTAGTGTAAATTGCTCTCATTACATTATAGTTTTATTTCTTAAACTGATTGTCAATATTTTAATCAAAGGCTGTTATATATGTTACGTTCAAGGTACAGCAAAAATGTATAAAAGTCCAATGCATCTTTTATACGAAATCTATAGTTTTTGTCTATCAAATGGTGTATATTATTTCTAGACTAAATAAAGATATTAAATACACAGGGGGTGTACTATGAATCTGAGTCAATTGCAGTACTTCAAGGTACTGGCACAGGAAGAACATTATACAAGGGCGGCACAGATGCTGTCGATTACGCAGCCGTCTTTAAGTCATGCAATCTCACAGCTTGAGCAGGAGCTAGGCACACGTTTGTTTGAGAAAAAGGGAAGAAACATCGTGCTGACCAGATATGGGAAGATGTTTCTGCCGTATGTTGAGGAATCATTAAAGGTGCTCAACGAGGGTGTGCAGCGTATTCAGGAGGTCAATGGCAGCAGGCATGGAATCATACATCTGGCATATATATATACGATGGGAAGTGAGTTCGCGCCAAAGCTGGTGCGTAAATTTCTCGATGCATACCCCGATTATGATATAGAATTTCATTTTACGGTTGGAACAACCGGTGAAATTATAGATGGACTAAAGGATGATAAATATGACATAGTTTTTTCTTCTTATAAGGATGGGGAGCAGGATATAGATTTTAAGAAGATTGCGAATCAGAAGCTTGTGCTCGCTGTGCCCATGGACCATCCGCTTTCCATAAAGGACAGTGTGGATTTGCGCGACACAATAGAGTATCCGCAGATTTATTTTGAGAAGGGCAGCGGTCTGCGTCCGGTTATCGACCAGATGTTTGAGGAGATAGGGCAGTTTCCGAAGGTGGCCTTCGAGATGGAGGAGGATTCGAGTATGGCAGGACTCGTGTCGCAGGGCTTTGGAATAGCTGTGATGCCTGATATTCCAATACTTCGGTCGCTTTCTGTAAAGACGCTTGATATATACAATCCTCCTTATGAGAGAGCGGTGTATCTGGCAACGCTTAAGCAGAGATATTTATCACCGGTTGCGAAGGCATTTATCAGGTTTGTGATTGAGGAGACAGCCTAGCTGCAGCTTTCCCGCACAAACTCTATGAAGCGCTTGATAGCCGGAAGCTGGTATTTGCCCGTCATGTAGCCCATGTATACAGTGTGTGAGAATGACTCATGCGATACGAGGTGGCGTATGCAGATGTCATCGCGGTGAATTGCATCGACATCTGCGACAAGCGCAATACCAAAGCCCTGCGCCACGAGGGAAGCGATGCCGTTCTCATCGGGTGACTCGCATATGAAGTTTGGCGATACATCATGTTTCTTGAAAAAGCTTCTGGTGTACTTGCCAAGGCCTGAGTGTCTGGCATAGCCGAGCACAGGATAGTCAGCGAAATCAGTGGCTTCCATGGTATCCTTAAGTGTCAGTGGGTGGCCGGGAGGCAGTATGGCAACTATTTCCTGCTTTATAATAGGAACAAAATCAATACCATTTTCATCTGGCGAGTATGAACCGAAAATTATGTCATACCTGCCTTTTTTTAATCCATCAATATTCACGGAGGTGATGTCCTGGAAGAAATTGAAAGTGATATTTTTATTTTCCTTTTCGGTGAGGAAAGAGCGCACGATAGTTGGGATAAACACCTTTGCCAGAGGTGATACGTAGGCGATATCGATGTGTCCGCCGTCGGTTGCAATCTGGTGCATTTTGTTCTCGGCTCTCTTTACATCGTCCAGAATAGTAGACACGTGTTCTAAAAAAATCTCCCCGGCCTTGGTCAGTATTACATTCCTGCCTCTCTTTTCAAATAAAATGACGCCAAGCTCGTCCTCTAAAGCAGCTATCGAACGGCTGAGGCTTGGCTCTGTGATATTCATTTTTTCGGCAGCCTGATTGAAGTGTTCCAGAACTGCCGCTTGGTAAAAATAACTTAATTGATTGAGTGTCATGCATAATTCTCCTTTAAATAATAGATATAGTCTATTAATTACAAATATCATAGCCTTTATTTGTGCATATTATAACATGATTAGTACAGTAAAGCTATTAAAAAATAACAAAATAAGCATTGGAAGTACCAAAAATAATGCGTTATAATATCATTATCAAAGGTTGTTAAGTTTTTAACGAAGTGGGCATCGTTGAAAAAAATAGCTAAGTAAAATACGAATAATCAATATTATTACATTTAAAAATGAAGGAGATTTAATCATGGCAGAGAGAATCACAGGACACACAGAACTCATCGGACTTATGGCTTACCCAATCAGACATTCAAGCTCACCGGCAATGCACAATGAGGCATTTGCATATCTTGGACTTGACTACGCTTATCTGGCATTTGAGGTTGACAACAATACTCTTGAGGATGCAGTTAAGGGAATCAGAGCATTAAAGCTTGTAGGCTCTAATGTATCAATGCCAAACAAGACAGTTGTAGGACAGTACTTAGACAAGCTTTCACCTGCAGCAGAGCTTTGCGGAGCTGTAAATACAATAGTAAACGAGAACGGAGTACTCACAGGACACATCACAGACGGTATCGGCTTCATGCAGGCACTAAAGGATAACGACATCGATGTTATCGGAAAGAAGATGACAATCGCAGGAGCAGGCGGAGCTGCTACAGCTATCGAGATTCAGGCAGCACTTGACGGTGTCAAGGAAATTTCAATCTTCAACATCCATGACAAGTTCTGGGCAAACGCTGAGGAGACAGTTAGAAAGATTAACGAGAAGACAGACTGCAAGGCTACTCTTTACGACCTTGATGACAAGGAGAAGTTAAGAGAAGAGATGGCTGATTCCTACATCTTTGTAAACGGAACAGGTGTTGGTATGAAGCCGCTCGAGGGAATGTCTGTAGTACCTGACAAATCATTCTTCCGTCCTGAGCTTATCGTAATCGACGTACCTTACTCTCCACTTGAGACAAAGATGCGTTCTATGGCAAAAGAGGTGGGCTGCAAGACAATGAACGGTCTTGGAATGATGCTTTTCCAGGGAGCAGCAGCCTTCAAGCTCTGGACAGGAAAAGATATGCCAATCGAGCATATGAAGGAAGTATTAAACATCAGATATGATGATTAATCAGCCACAGAAATTAAATTACATTGAATTATTTTGACAGAAATTAAGGAGAACACTGATGAATAAAAAATATTTACCTAGCGCATTAATCCTTTACTTAAACTACTTTATACACGGAGTGGGCTGCTCTATCCTCGGACAGGCAGTCATCAAGGAGGCTCTCGCAGCTTCATGGGGAGTGCAGGTTATGGCTATTACAGCTATTTCAGCAGCCCTGGGACTTGGACGTCTTATCGCACTTCCGTTTGCAGGACCTTTATCAGATAAGCTCGGACGCCGTATCTCAACAGCAATCGGAAGCGGCTCTTATGCTATCTACCTGATCGGACTTGCACTTGCTTTCAATGCAGGAACACACGGTGGATATCAGATTGCATATATCTGCGCTATCGTCGGTGGTATTGCAAACTCATTCCTTGATACAGGAATTTACCCTGCAGTAGCTGAGATTATCTACAAAGCACCGGGCGTTGCAACAATGGGAATCAAATTCTTTATCGCTATCGCACAGATGCTTTTACCATTCGTACTTGGTATGACAGTTGCTACAACAGCAGCAGGACTTACATCATACAACACACTGTTCTTCGGATGCGGAATCATCTACATCGTGCTTTTGGTATTAGTAATGATCTTCCCGCTTCCGGATACTGATGCAAAGGCAGAGGGAAAGAAAGAAGGACTTATCGCAAGCTTAAAGCACACACATTTTTCTGTTGAGTCAATCGCAATGATTATCATTGGATTTACATGTACAGGAACCTTCCAGTTATGGCTCAACTGTGCACAGAACTTTGCAAAAGAGAACGTAGGCTGGGCTGATCCTTCAGTTATGCAGTCATACTACTCAGCAGGAACCATGATAGCTCTTATCGTAACAGCTCTTTTAACAAGAAAAATCAAGGACGTTAGATTTATCCTTGTTTACCCTGTAATCTGTCTTGCAACAATGGTAGTTGTGTTAGCCGGACAGACAAAGCCACTCATGATCGCAGGTGCATTCATCATCGGATGGGCAGGAGCAGGCGGACTTTTACAGATTGTAACATCTGTATGCAACATGCTCTTCCCTAAGATTAAGGGAACAGTTACAGCGCTCGTAATGATCGCTTCATCACTTTGCAACTACACAATCCTTACAGCAGCATCAAAGATGCAGCCATCACAGGTTATGGTAATGAACATCGTGCTCACAGCAATCGGCGTGGTGCTTGGATTATTCGTAAACCTGCGCTATACTAAGATGGTAGAGCTTTCAAAAGAGGATTAATGCATTACATTATACTGGGGAGTATAATTATCATACAGTCTAATATAAAGTAAGAAAGGAAAAAATCATGAACACCATTAAGGTAAGAGATATTGAAATCGGTGCAGGCGCACCAAAAATCATCGTTCCTATCGTAGGCGTTACAAAAGATGACATAATCGCAGAGGCAAAGACATTTGATTCTATCCCTGTTGATATGGTCGAGTGGCGTGTTGACTGGTTCGAGAATGTATTCGAGTTTGACAAGGTTGAGGAAGTATTAAAGGAGCTTCGTGATGCTCTCGGAAATATTCCAATCCTTATGACATTCCGTACTTCAAAAGAGGGCGGAGAGAAAGCAATCGAGCCTGAGGCTTATGCCAAGCTTAACATCCAGGCTGCACAGACAGGATACGTTGATTTTGTAGATGTAGAGATTTTCACAGGCGATGAGATTGTAAAGAAAATCATAGACGGCGTACATGCTGCAGGTGCAAGAGTTATCGCTTCAAACCATGACTTCTTCAAGACTCCTGCACAGTCTGATATTGTTTACAGACTTCGCAAGATGCAGGATATGGGAGCTGATATCCCTAAGATCGCAGTTATGCCACAGAATAAGCGAGACGTACTCACGCTTCTTGCTGCTACAGAGGAAATGGTTACAGATTACGCTGACAGACCAATCATCACAATGTCTATGGCAGGCACAGGTGTTATCAGCCGTCTCTGCGGTGAGGTATTCGGATCTTCAATGACATTCGGTGCCGCTAAAAAGGCATCAGCTCCAGGACAGATGGGAGTAGAGGATCTGTCTACAGTACTTGGATTACTTCATAAGAGTATGTAATTGATTGTGCATTAAGTAAAAGCCTGTTGCATGTAAAAGTGTGACAGGTTTTTTATTAAAATATCGCAAATGTGAAGGTACTGAACAGTTGCGAAAGATTAAAGAATTTTGGCATATAATAATTAGAAAAATCGTAAATGGTTTGCTAAAATAAAAACATATTTCCGAAGGAAGGGAATATTACATGAAGAAAATTTTACATTATCTGGATGAATATCTTGAAGAATTTCTGATGGTCATTTTCCTTATAGCGATGACACTTATAATGGGTATTCAGGTGTTTTCCAGATACGTCCTTGGCATGTCGCTTTCATGGTCTGAGGAAATCACAAGATACCTGTTTATCTGGTCGGCATTTTTGAGTGTCAGTCTTTGCACACGTAAATGCATATCCATAAAGATAGACCAGTTTATACAGCTTTTTCCACGAAGGGGAAAATCGCTCTGGAAGGTGCTCAATCTGACAGTTGAGTTTGTGTTTTTCGTATATCTGATACCGTATTCATTCATATATCTGAAAAATACGATAGAAAGCGGTCAGGTAAGTCCTGCCTGCGGTATCCCTATGTACTATGTGCAGGCGGCACCGTTTGTATGCTTTATAATCACGGCTTTCCGCATCGCGCAGAGATGGTTTGGCGAGTGGAAAATCGTCCTGAACAAAGATGAAAAGCCGCTTGAAGAGGGTAGTATCGCCTCGGTTATCGAGGAAGCCGTTGTTGAAGATTCTTACCGTGAGAAAGAGCTCGTGGAGGAGATTGAAGCAATTGACAGTAAAGCTAAAAAAAGAAAGGAAAAATAGATGTCAGCAGTAGTAGTTTTTATATTGTTCGTAATATGTCTTATTATCGCGATTCCGGTATCTATTTCTCTTGGAATAGTGGCAGTGCTGCCGGGTGCGTTTGACTCATCTTTTACAGCCAGCGCAAGCTATGTCATCCGCTCTATGCTCGGTGGTATAGACAGCTTCCCACTTTTAGCAGTACCGATGTTTGTGCTTGCCGGAATCGTCATGGCACATGGCAAAATCTCACAAAAATTGTTTGATGTTTTTGTGTATTTTATAGGAAAAAGAACTGCAGGAATCCCATGTGCGGTTATCATCACATGCTTGTTCTATGGGGCTATCTCAGGTTCAGCACCTGCAACCGTAGCTGCAGTCGGAAGCATGACCATACCGCTTCTTATGGAGCTTGGATACAAAAAGGATTTTTCAACGGCGATTGTTGCGGTTGCCGGAGGACTCGGAGTTATCATTCCACCGAGTATTCCGTTTATCATGTACGCGATGGCAACCGGTGAGTCGGTCAGTGATCTCTTTTTGGCAGGAATCATTCCGGGACTTTTGATAGGAGCGCTTCTCATGTTTTATGCATATTACCACTGCAAGCGCTATGGAGAGGACAAGGAAAAGATAAATGCAAAGGTCTCAGAGCTTAGAAGCAAGGGACTTTTTAGCATATTGAAGGACAGTATATGGGCACTTTTGAGCCCGGTTATAGTGCTTGGATGTATTTATGCCGGTATAGCTTCGCCTACAGAGGCAGCGGTGATTTCGGTATTCTATGCGCTTTTTGTAAGTCTTTTTATTTACAAATCCATAAAGGTAAAAGAGATATGGGGTATCATGGTGGAGGCGATGAAGACATATGCACCTATACTGTTTATTCTTGCCGCATCGACTGCGTTTTCACGCGTGCTTACACTCATGCAGGTGCCACAGACAGTCAGCGCATGGATACTTGCACATTTTACAAATGAGATAGTGCTTCTTATCGTGATAAACATTTTCCTGCTTATTGTAGGAATGGTTATGGATACCACACCGGCTATCCTTATATTAAGTCCGATTCTGCTTCCAATCGTGCAGAGCATCGGCATGAACCCTATCCATTTCGGAGTAGTGATGATCGTAAACCTTGCAATCGGTTTCGTTACACCTCCAATCGGTGTAAACCTGTTTGTGGCAAGCTCACTGACGGATGTACCGGTTATGCGGATAGCAAAGAAGGCGGCGCCTATGATAGGATATTTCCTGCTGGCACTGCTGATACTTACATTTGTACCGGCGATTAGTCTCTTCCTCCTGTAGTATATAATGTACTCTCGGAATCATTGATTAGTAAATTTCGGGAGCGCATTTGAGGTATAGCGTTTTTTAATTAACTGCACCACACTAGGAAAACAGTAATTAATCATAAAATGGAGAAAAATATGAGTAGATTTGGCTTGTTTTTATATAAAAAAGATGGTAAATATAATAAACTGCGTAGATCGTATAGCAAATATAGATTGTGGCGAAGAGCAGCAGTCGTCATGATGATAATTTCGCTTATAGCAGGACTTGCCGCGTGCGGTGGCTCTGCTGGTGAAGGCTCGCAGGCCGCAGCTAAGGATGCCGGGGTGCAGCGCTACGCATGGCCGCTCGGCAGCTCAAGCCCGGAGGACACCGTTACACAGATTTATGCGGAGAAGTTTGCCGATGAAGTCGACAGATTAAGCGATGGCAAGATGAAAATCAGTGTGTATCCGAACAGTGTGCTCGGTGGAGACAGAGAGCTGCTTGAGTCCTGCAAGGATGGAGATATACCATTTGTAGTGCAAAACACTGCACCGCAGGTCACTTTCATGAAGGATACCGCAGTATTTGATATGCCCGCACTTTTTGACAATATTGATGAGGTGCGTGAGCATGTGGACAACCCAAAGTTTATGAAGCTCATGCAGCAGGTCTACAATGACGGCGGCTACGAGCTTTTGGGATATGCAGACCAGGGCTTCCGCGTCATGACAACAAACAAAAAGATAGAAAGCCTTGCTGATTTTAAGGGTCAGAAAATCCGTACCATGGAAAACTCTTACCATATGGCATATTGGAAGGCACTCGGAGCAAGCCCTACACCTATGACCTTCTCGGAGGTGTATATCGGCTTGCAGCAGGGCACTATAGATGCGCAGGAGAATCCGTATGAGGTAATCGTATCCAACAAGCTTTACGAGCAGCAGGATTACGTAGTTGAGACAAATCATCTGCCACATCTGATATCGCTTATAGTGAGCGATGAATTTATGCAGGGGCTTTCAGATGAGCAGCAGCAGATTATCCGCGAGGCGGCCGAGACAGCGAAACAGTATGCCAGAGAGCAGTCTGACGAGCGGATTGCCTCAAAAATCAAGACAATCGAGGATAGCGGTACACAAATCATCACTTTAAGCGATGAAGTGCATGAGCAGATTCGCAAGGAGTGTCAGCCGATATATGAATCGATTGAGAAAAATGTGTCGTCTGATATTGTGGATGCATATCTGGCACAATAACACTTTAAAGCATTAAAATATTTTGCTTGATAAATTGGTAAAGTCTTGTTATACTATGACTAAGAAATTTGTGGTTATCAAAAAAGAGAAATAATATAATATGAAGTTATAATAAATATAATTTGACAATATTTCGCTTAAATACCTAAATCCAATATGAAAACCACACATAAGTAAGGAGACACACCATGGACAAAATCGAGGAAATCCGCGCAAAGATTGGAGAATGTGACGATATAATAATTAATCAGCTTGCAGTCAGAATGTCACACATTCAGGAAATTATATCATACAAGAAGGCAACAGGAATCCCAATCTTACAGCCGGAGCAGGAGAAAAAGCAGACAGATGCACTTGCGGCAAAGCTTGGTGACAATGAATTTGAGGAAGAGATACTTGATATTTTCAAATATATCATGAAGAACAGCCGTCGTATCCAGGCAAAGAGTCTTTTCGATTACAATATCTTCCTGATTGGCTTCATGGGCGCAGGAAAAAGCACTGTAGCAGGAGAATTAAAGGATAAGCTCGAGATGGACCGTGTAGAGATGGATCAGATGATTGTTGAGAATCGTGGCATGTCAATCTCAGAAATATTTGATGAGTTCGGTGAGGCATATTTCAGAAACTTAGAGAGCAACACACTTATAGAGCTTCAGAAGAGAAAGCAGACCATCGTTTCCTGCGGTGGTGGTGTTGTCATGAGAGAGGAAAATGCAGACCATATGAAGAAAAACGGCCGTGTAGTTCTTCTTACAGCAAAGCCTGAGACTATCTACGAGCGAGTAAAGGATAGTGATGAGCGTCCGATACTAAACGGCAACATGAATGTTGAGTATATCAGCGGCCTTATGGAAAAGCGAAAGGAGCGCTATGAGGCAGTGGCAGATGTAACAGTTGCTACAGATGGCAAGAATGTCACACAGATATGCGAGGAAATCATTGCAAAGCTTATCGCACTTGATAATGAGCAGGACAAAAAACAGGCATAATACAGGAATAGCACAGCACTTATTAAGGCAGCAGCCGGATATCAGACCGGCTGCTGCTTTTTGTTCAAATACTTCAATAAAAATCAAATTTGTTTGAAGTGATATTGAAGTTGACTTTGAAGTGACTTTGAAGTAGCCCAAGAATGGGTGTGTGGCTTGAAATAATTGCAAATATGATGTATAGTACTCTACAATTTAAGAGATACTGATTAAGTATGGCAGCATAACAAGGAGGTCATAATTATGTGTACAGCAGCAGCTTATAAAACAAAGGATTTCTATTTTGGAAGAACACTCGACTACGAATTTTCATATGGAGATGAGATTGCGGTAACACCACGAAACTATGTGTTTGATTTCAGGCATGCAGGAAAGCTTGAAAACCATTATGCAATCATTGGAATGGCACATGTGGCAGGTGACTATCCTCTTTACTATGATGCCATAAATGAAAAGGGACTGGGTATGGCAGGACTGAATTTCGTGGGAAATGCAGCGTATGCGGCAGCAGACGAAAACAGCTCATGCGAGAACGGCACATGCGGCATCGCAAAGACAAAGGTGGCACAGTTTGAGTTTATACCGTGGATATTGTCACTATGCGCTACGGTAGCGGATGCAAAGGAGAAATTAAATCGTATTTTACTGGTAGATACACCATTTAGCAGTCAGCTTCCGGTTGCACAGCTGCACTGGATTATAGCTGACAAAAATGAGAGTATTGTGGTGGAGTCGATGGCAGACGGTATGCATGTTTACGATAATCCGGTAGGTGTGCTCACAAACAATCCGCCATTCCCATATCAGATGGCTGCACTCAATAATTACAGAGGTTTATCCACAAAGCAGCCTGAAAATACATTTGCACTGGGAGTGGAGCTTAGTGCATACAGTCGCGGAATGGGTGGCCTGGGACTGCCGGGAGATTTATCATCGCAGTCACGCTTTGTACGTGTGGCATTCACAAAGCTAAACTCCAAATCGGATGACAGTGAGAATGCAAGTGTGAGCCAGTTCTTCCACATATTAGGCTCTGTGGACCAGCAGAGAGGCCTGTGCGAGGTGACAGATGGCAAATATGAGATAACGCTTTACACCTCATGCTGCAACTGCGACAAGGGCATCTACTATTACACCACATATGACAATAGCCAGATCACAGCGGTAGATATGAACAGGGAGAACCTTGATGAGAAGCTGCTTATCAGATATCCTGTTATTACGGAGGGAAAGATTTGTTGGCAGAATTAGAGAATCTGTTTGCGCTACAGGATAAAAATTACAGGGAATTTCATGCGAGGCTTATGCCCAATATTGAAAAAGAACGCATAATAGGAATAAGAGTCCCGGTGCTTAGAAAGTACGCAAAGGAGCTTGCTCGTGGCAGCAGGCTCTTTTTGTCGGTTCAAAATGAAAAGGAAAATGACTGTGACAATGTGGAAAAGTTTCTAAATACTCTGCCACATTACTACTATGAGGAAAATAACCTGCATATGTTTCTGATCATGCAGATGAAGGATTATGATACGGCATTGGCTTATCTGGAAGCATTCCTGCCATACATAGACAACTGGGCGACCTGCGACAGTGGCGTGCCGGCTGTGTTCAAAAAGCACAAAAATGAGCTTCTTTTGCATGTATATGAGTGGCTTGATTCGGATAAACCCTACACCGTCAGGTATGGCATTGGCACTTTGATGCGCCTATATCTCGATGAGGATTTTGATATAAAATATGCTTTAGATGTGGCAAAAATCCGTTCCGGGGAGTATTATGTAAACATGATGAAGGCGTGGTATATCGCTACGGCACTTGCAAAGCAGTATGATGCAGTGCTGCCGATACTACAGGAAAGGCTCATGGATAGCTGGAGCCACAATAAGGCGATACAAAAGGCGCGTGAGAGCTATCGCATTACGCCACAGCAGAAGGAGTATCTGAGCACATTAAAGGTTTAATGAAAAGAGACATAAATTTATGAAAATAAAAAGCTTATTTGAATCAAAATTTATAAAGGTGTTTGACCTTCAGTACCGGGAGGGAAGGCATTATTATAATGCCACAAGGAGAGATGAAAACGACCTTGTGGCTGCCAAATCCACAGAGGAGTTTAAGAAAATGCTTCCGGATGCGGTGAGCTGCGTGGTGATATGGAATCCGTCAGATGATGACGAGAAATCAGGTCATGAGCCATGTCTGTTAATGAACCGCGAGTTCCGATATCCGACAGGTCAGTACCTGCTCAGCGTACCGGCAGGGCTTATTGACCCGGAGGATTGCACCGGGGATAATGATAATACAGCGCCACTTATAAAAACCGCCATGCGTGAGCTTCATGAGGAGACCGGCCTTAAAGTGACAGAAAAAGACACGGCTTCTGTAATCAATCCATGTCTTTTCAGTACACCGGGCATGACAGATGAAAGCAACGCCCTTGTAAAGATTGTACTTAACCGCGATAGCCTTAATGGAATGTCGCAGGAGGGCGCAGTGGGCGGCGAGCTCTTTGACGGATTCGACCTTCTGACTAAGGCGCAGGCGAAGAAGATACTTGAGGATGGAGTGGACGAGCACGGCATATACTATTCTGTGTATACATGGGCGGCACTCACGTATTTTGTGACAGACCTGTGGAGGTAGATGAGAATGTAGCGTGGTTAGCCCGGGAGGCGGCTATATGCTCTCGTAGAGCGACTAGCGAAGTTGTTTAGAGTCTGTAGAATTATGCCCTGATAACCAGAAATGCACCGGCATGGACGCCGGGGCAAGGCGTTATGTGCCATGGACGGCACATAAAAGCCGGTTTCGTCGAGCATAGAAAAGCTATGAGCATAATTCGTACAGCCTCTTAACAGCGTAGCGTTAGCTCCTAGAGAGCATATGGCCGCATGCCGGGTTAACCACGCAGCGGCATTTAAAATACGGAGGAATAACATGAACGATAAAAAATACTCGCTGCGACCATATCTGCTTGCGTATAAATGGCATTACGCAATAGGCATTTTTGTGCTCCTTGCAGTAGACCTTGCAAATCTGTACATTCCGCAGTTTATTGGGGAGATAATTGATGGAATCACGGACGGAAGGCTTGATATGGCGGGTGTGGGTGGCATTATATTTAAGATATTGATAACAGGTCTGATAATCATGGCGGGGCGCTTTGGATGGAGATATTTCATCATCGGAGCATCAAGAGGAATAGAATACAGACTGCGCGATGATATGTTTTCGCACATGGAGACACTCTCAGCGCGCTATTACAACAGCCACAAGACAGGAGACCTTATGGCATATTTCACCAATGACCTGCAGGCGGTCAGGATGGGAACCGGAATGGCTGTCATCACCGTGTTTGACGCGGTAATCATGACGGTGATGGTGCTTGTCAAAATGGTAGTATACGTGGATCTTAAGCTGACATTGTTTGCTTTTATTCCACTTATTTTTATAGCAATCGGCTGCTATTTTTATGGAATAGAGTCAAAGAAACGTCAGGTAAAAAGGCAGGATGCTTTCTCATATCTGTCTGACAAGGTGCAGGAGAGTATTGCCGGTATCCGCGTAGTCAAGGCATTTGTGCAGGAGGATGAGGACTTTAAGCAGTTTGAAAACGCTTGCGAGAACAGTAAAGAGAAAAATCTTGCTGTGGTAAAGCTTCGCGCTGTCTTTGGCCCGGCGCTGGATGCCGTAATCGGAATAAGCGTGATAGTGACACTCATTGCAGGCGGCAGGATGGTGCTTGAAGGACAGGTTTCGATAGGGCAGTTTGTGTCATTCAACTCATACATCGATATGCTTGTGTGGCCTATGATTGCGGCAGGCGACTGCATCAACACATTCTCCCAGGCGGCTGCGGCATGGGGCAGAATACGGACTATTTTCGAGGAGAAGCCTGATATTGTCGATATGGTGCCACCGGAAAATGTAATAGAAAATGATGGTACTTCTGATAAAATACAAATACATGGTGATATACAGCTTAGCCACTTAAGCTTCACATACCCTGATGGCACCAAGCCGGTGCTTTCAGACGTGAGCATACATGTGAAGCAGGGCGAGATGCTTGGTATCTTAGGACGTACCGGAAGCGGAAAATCATCACTTGCCGACCTTTTGCTTAGAGTCTATGATTGTGAAAACGGCATGATACTTTTGGATGGCCGCCCGATAACAGACTATCCGCTGGCGGTTTTACACCGTGATATCTCATATGTGCCACAGGAGAATTTCCTGTTTTCCGACACACTCGAGGAGAATATAGCATTTGGTCTTGAGGACAGGATTGCCGACAACCCGGCAATTCTTGATGCGGTAAAACAGGCTGCAAAGGACGCGTGTATACACGATAATATCATGGGCTTTCCGGATGAGTACAAGACCATGGTAGGAGAGCGCGGAGTGACACTTTCGGGAGGCCAGAAGCAGCGAAGCTCGATAGCCAGAGCACTTTTAAAGGATTCTGCAATCCTCATACTGGATGATTCACTTTCTGCTGTCGATACCGATACAGAGGAGCAGATACTTGAAAACCTCATGGAAACCAGACAGGGCAAGACAACCATAGTGATTGCCCACAGGATTTCCACGCTGCAGAAGGCAGACCATGTGGCGGTGCTTTCTGACGGAAAACTGACAGAGTATGGCACTCCTGAAGAGCTGCTTGAGCTGGGTGGTTTTTATGCTGATATAAGCCGTAAGCAGCAGCTTGAGAGTGAGCTTGGCAGTTAAAGTGATTGAAGATGAATAGTTACAAAATAACAGAGAAGATTATAGTATGAATTCGAGTAAAAAAATAAATAAAAACGAAATGAATAAAAAAAGCTCCACAATGCGCCTCATAGCCTACATGAAGCCGTATGCCCACTGGGTGATTTTTGCCCTTCTGCTGGTGCTGGGACTGACAGCCTTTGACCTTTACAGGCCGATGCTGGTGGGAGATGCAATTGATACTTTTGGAGCAAATGGGGATTATGATGTAATAATTGCTACAGCCATCAAATATGCGGTGGTACTTGCCCTAAGCTTTGCATTCAACATAGCTCAGACATGGATACTGCAGAAAACAGGTCAGAATATCATTCTTCAGATGAGAAAGGACCTATACAGACATATCCAGTCTCTTGGCAGCAGGTATTTTGACATCACACCGGTCGGAAAGCTTGTCACACGTGTGACAAATGATGTCGAAGCACTCAATGAGATGTATTCTGGCATTCTCGTACAGCTTTTTAGAAATATTGTAAAAATAGTGGGACTTGCAGGCGTTATGCTTGTGCTTGATGTGAGGCTTGCAGCGATATCATTTGTGCTGATGCCGCTTGTAATTGGTCTTACAGTGCTGTGCCAGAAAATTGCCAGAAATATTTACAGGCTTTACCGTACGCGCCTGACGGACATTAATACATTTTTGTCCGAGCATCTTTCGGGAATGAAAATTATACAGATATTTGGCAGACAGGAGCGCAAGTTTGAGGAATTTCATGATAAAAATACAAAGCTCTACAAGGCTTTTTACAGGGAGATGCTCATGTATGCGGTATTCCGTCCACTTATCTATATTCTGAGCATTTTGTCACTTATGATAGTGCTGTGGTTCGGAAGCAGAAATGTGTTTGATGAGATTATTTCGGTTGGTACTTTGTATATTTTCTCGAATTATATCAGGTCATTTTTCGACCCGATACAGGAGCTTGCAGAGCAGTTTTCGACACTGCAGTCATCAATTGCATCAGCCGAGAAGATATTTACGGTTATGGATGAGGATGAATTTATTCCTGAGGTCGAAAATCCAAAGCAGCCGGATAAAATCATCGGAAAAATTGAATTTGACCATGTCTGGTTTGCCTATGACGGCGAAAACTATGTGCTTAAGGATGTCTCATTTGTCATTAATCCGGGCGAGAAGGTGGCCTTTGTCGGCGCAACCGGAGCCGGAAAATCATCTATTTTAAATCTTATAGGCAGGTATTATGATATACAAAAGGGACATATCTACATTGATGGCATCGATATCAGACAGCTTAGCAAAAAAAAGCTTCGCAGTGCAATCGGTCAGATGCAGCAGGATGTGTTCATATTCGAGGGGGATGTGGCGTACAATATCCGCCTGAATGATGACGCTATCACGGATGCGCAGGTGAAGGCGGCAGCAGAATATGTAAATGCCTCACACTTTATCGAAAAGCTCCCGCATGGCTATCACGAGCCGGTCACGGAGCGTGGTGCGACCTTCTCGGCAGGAGAGCGTCAGCTATTGTCCTTTGCAAGGACGCTCGTCCACAATCCGAGCATACTGGTCATGGACGAGGCAACCGCCAACATAGATACAGAGACAGAAATTCTCATACAGGAGGCGCTTGAAAAGCTCATGGATGGCAGAACAACAATCATGGTTGCGCACCGTCTGTCCACTATCCAGCATGCCGACTGCATCATGGTCATGCACAAGGGACGCATATGTGAGCGCGGTACGCACAGGGAGCTTCTGGAACAGGATGGCATATACAGGAAGCTGTATGAGCTGCAGATATCGTAGGGATAATTTATAATATTAGTTGTATTTTGATGAAGGCAGGGGAAGGTTGGAGTTATAGAAAGGTGACTTGGGATGGTATGGAAAATAAACAATAACTGTCAGATTTTCATAGAAAAAACGGACTCCATAGTAGGCCAGCAGAAGGAGATAATTCCACATGTGTCTGCCTATTATGTGGATAAATACACAACTATTTCAGAAAAAGGTGTAAAAACAGGCAGCAACAGGCTGTGTGGCGCAGCAAATCAGGAGCTTTTGGCGGGATACATGCTCTACAAATATCTGGGGATATCATCGGATGAACAGCTTGTCAGAAATGAGCATGGTAAGCCGGAAATAGCAGCAGGATATAAGAATGAGAGCGCTGCTTTTTTTAATCTGGCACACAGCGGCCCATACGTGGTGCTTGCAATATCAGACAGACCTGTTGGCGTGGACATAGAGCAGACAAAACGCATGAGCTTCAAGGTGGCAAAGCGTATAATGCGAAAGGAGCAGCTTGACAGGCTGGGAGGCTTTGAGAATGATTCTGAGGCATTTCAGATTGAGCTTACAAAATACTGGACGCAGTATGAGGCGATAATGAAGCTTGTCGGTACAGGCTTTTCAGGGGAGCTGGATGATGAGACTATGGAGGCTTATGAAAAAAGGGTAGTGTTTCGTAAGCTTGAGGATTATGTAATTGCGGTGGTGACAGAGTAGGAAATTGAAAAAATTCTTGTTTTTTGTAAGCATATAAGCATGGATTGCGTCTATATAAGTGAAGGAAGCCATTTATGGAATCATAATGATGTAGTTATATATTTAAGGGGGGATTTGCCATGAAGAAAATTCAATTGTTTTTAAAATATTTAATTTTACTGTTATTTTTAATAGCATGGATTATTATAATGTTTTTCACTGATTGTATGAATTCGCAGTCGTTTAAGCTATATTGCATGTTTGTAGTGGGGTGTGGATGTGTATACTCAATCTGGGAGAAGAACTATGTACCGGATGCAAAATCATATATTGCAGAAAAAGCATTAGCATTAATACTTATAGTAGCTGCCTTCATCAGATTATTATGTTTTTAATATAAAAAGTCAAAATACGTAACAGGCTTTTCTGTTGCGTATTTTTGGTTAAAAAAAATAAGGAGTATGTTTATCATTATATAGCTTAAAGAAGATTTTATGAATGAAAAAATATCTGATCAGAAAATTGTAAGACATTATCTTGACAGACTTGAAAGTGCCATATTAGAAACAAAGAATAAGTATGGAAAACTGATTAATCTTATTGCGTACAATATCCTTTGCAGTAAAGATGATGCTGATGAATGTGAAAACGATACATATTTAAATGTATGGAACAGTATTCCACCAAATGAGCCTGAAAATCTAAAAGCATATTGTTTAAGGATTTCAAGAAATCTTGCTATTAAAAGGTACAGATACAATTCTGCTCAAAAGAGAGACAACAGCAAACAGTTATCACTTGAAAAAATAATGGAGGAGTGTGGGGATATTTTCCCGGAGCGAAATAACGTAAGTGATGAAAATGAAATTAAAATAATTATCAATAAATTTCTTATGGAGTTACCTTTAAAAAAAAGAAAGGTATTTATGTTGAGATATTGGTATTTTTTATCCGTGAAAGAAATAACGGAGGAATGCAAAATGTCTAAAAGTCAAGTGGAAGTCGCTCTTTTTAGGATGAGAAAGCTGTTGAAAGAAGAATTTGAGGAAAGGGGGTATATTCATGGATGATAAGAAACTGGATGTTATGAGTCTGGTGAAAGATGAATATATTGTGGAGACCGCACCCAAAGCTTTTTTCAATAGTAAGAAATTAAGAGCAAAAAGATATATGAAATTGGTTGCGTGTGTGGCAATTATAGCAACTGTGTTTAGTGTTTCACCTATGCGTTCGTGGGCAGATTATATTGTTAAAAAGTTGAAGATTACTATAAATTTTAATGAGAATAATGTCAATATAGGTGATGCATACGAAACTAAAATCAAGATACCTGAAGATTGTAAAGAAGTTCAATATGATAATGTAATGTATTTGACAAAAGCATATAATTCTATAGATACGTTAGAATCAGATATTAATGAAAGCTTTTATTCGTGGCAGACAGAGTACAAAATATTGGATGAAGCTCTATTAAATATAGTACCTGATAAATACGCTAGAATCTTTTTTGATTATGATATACCAGCGGATGGGGAAAAAGATGGAATATCAGGTGTGTCTGAATATGTGTATATTCCGATAAACGGAAAGAACTTTATTAAAGAGCTGGCGATGGAAAATAAGGCATTATCATACTGTCAGTTTGATGAAAGCGGTAATATAGAGCTTTATAAGCAGAACATAGAATACGAGCTGGTTAAACAATATAAGAGTAAAAAATTAGATACTCAGGTGATTGTCGTAAAAGAAAAATTAAATATCAAAATGTCGGATAACGAAATAAACGATAGTGACTTTGATGAACTTTATTATTGTTATTTTGCCAAATCAGGGAAGGTGTATATGATACAGTGTATTGGCTCGTTGGATGGGGCATGTAGAGTTATTGAAACAATGGGAGAATAAAGTCAAATGTAGGTAACATTATTTTGGAGAATCATCTAACAGTGTCAGATCATACACTCCGGACTTATTTTTAGTTTACTGATTACAAAATCTTTTCTAAATAGTTCTTATCATATTACCAGAATCCAGTTTCACTATTTTCTATAATAATCATATGTTTATTTTGTATTTTGCTAACATCTCCAAATTGGTCTTTTTGCATTTTTCAGCTTCTTCAAGTGCAGTTTTCAATAATTCAGGGTTATTATATACCCTATCCCTTGGAGTCGTATATGATTCTTCGATACACTGCTTTATAAATTCTCTTTCGCTCTCTTTCTCTTTTTGCAAGCATTCCATAAAATCATCATGATTATTTGTGAGTATTAAGACCAGTGAATCGTCAATAAATTTATCACACATTCTAAGAATATTTATTGTATATTCCTTCGCATACTTCACATAAGATGTTAAATCTGTCACCTCAGCAAACACTGGAAGAACTAATTCCTTTGTTATTTCAGCAGACTTCTCTACTACCTCAATCATGTTTTGTTCATTGTACTCAAACCCCATTCCATATTCATAGGTCGGTGAGAACATTTGAAGTTGAAGTCCGGTATAATCAAACGCCCATTTAAAGAGTTTGTCCTCGGTGCAGCCATGTGTCCAATCAGCACGTTTAGAAAAATATACCGACATAATACCTGCAGTAATGGTAAAACCTTTATTGCCTTTGAGCCATGCCGGAACCTTTTTTAATCCAATAAAATAGATCAGCTCCTGATTTACCACCTTCACAAATCTTTGCAATTTAGAGCACCATTGATATCCTTGTTCTGTTAGAAATTTACAATATACATCCTTAAAAGCTTTGTTAAGCGTCATAATTGTTCCTTTCAATTATCCAAAAATCAATTTATATGCAAGTGCAAAGCTTGCAGCATCGTCAGTAACTCCAATTCCGCCACTAAGGAAATCCTCAACCACAGGGATTTGAATACATATAACAATAATAATTTTCAACAAGTGGCTTCAGTTAATACATTATGCAAAAGTGTCCTTAATGTCAAGAACACAGTTATAAAAAATAGTAATCTTTACTCGGATAAGAATGGAGTTAAACATATTCGTATCCAAGCAAGACCTGATAAATGGCACGAGAACGACTGCTCATTCCGCCTTAAATCATGCCCTGTTTATGATAAACATTCCAGCAGACCAACTATCTGGAGAGGTCTGGACCGGGTTGGCATCCTATCTTCCAAGAAGCACCACATCATTAGCATTAATACTTATAGTAGCTGCCTTCATCAGATTATTATGTTTTTAATAAAGAAAGTCAAAATACGTAACAGGCTTTTCTGTTGCGTATTTTATTGTTGTTTTTTTTCTCATATATGTTAGAATATAATCTAAGTGAAGGAAGCTATTTATGGAATCATAATGCTGTAGTTATATATTTAGGGGGGATTTGCCATGAAGAAAATTCAATTATTTTTAAAATATTTAATTTTACTGTTATTTTTAATAGGATGGATTATTATAATGTTTTTCACTGATTGTATGAATTCGCAGTCGTTTAAGCTATATTGCATGTTTTTAGTGGGGTGTGGATGTGCATACTCAATCTGGGAGAAAACCTATGTACCGGATGCAAGGTCATATATTGCAGAAAAAGCATTAGTATTGATACTTATAGTAGCTGCTTTCATCAGATTATTATGTTTTTAAAAAATAAGGTCAAAATACGTAACAGACTTTTCTGTTGCGTATTTTTTTGTTGTTTTTTTATCCACATATGTTAGAATATAATCAAAGCAGTTTTTCTATAGCAACCTGTGCGGTCGTTGGCACATTTATTACAGATATGACTATATGCTCTGTAAATATGTGAGGCATAATAAGATGTCGTCCGGCGATAAGGGCGTGCAGGGTCTTCAATACCTTAATTATTTTTCATATTCCCTGAAATTCTTGCTTTTAAATGTTTCATTATTTTATTTAAAGCAGGATAAGAGGGCTTTTACTACACAGATATTTCCTGCTTTAGTGTTTTCAAATGAAGGAGGATTTTATATGAGTGGTAACAGAGAGTACAAAAGTGATGTTTTCAGTATGCTGATGCAGGATAAGGAAAGAGCCTTACAGCTGTATAACGCAATGAATGGGTCTAGCTATGACAATCCGGAGGATGTTGAGATAGTGATTCACGATGGTGGCATTTCACTTTCGGTCAGAAATGATGCATCGTTTATCGTGGATGCGAGATTGAGCATATATGAGCATCAGTCCACAGTTTGTCCGAATATGCCGGTGAGAAGTCTTATTTATTTCAGTGTGATATTGTCAGATATGCTCAGCGACAAGAAAAAAGGAACAAAAAAGGGCAAGAACATCTATGGCAGAAGACTGGTAAAGATACCGACACCACATTTTGTGGTATTTTACAATGGTGAGGAGGAACAGCCGGAGGTTCAGGAGCTTAAGCTGTCCGATGCGTTTGAGAAGCCGACCGACGAGCCGAATCTTGAGCTTAAATGTAAGGTGTACAATATTAACGACGGAAAGAACAAGGCTATTATGGAGTCCTGTGGCTGGCTGAATGATTATATGACATTTGTAAATAAGGTCAGAGAGTATCATGCAGACGGGGCATTTGATGATCTTGCTATAGATATTGAGAAGGCTATAGACTATTGTATTGACAATGATATTCTGAAGGAGTTTCTAAAGACTTACAGAAGTGAGGTGACGAAGAGTATGCAGTTAAATTACGAATTTGACAGGCAGCTTGAGCTTGAAAGAGCTGATGCTATCGAGGAAGGCTTAGAACAAGGAATAAAGCAAGGCTTAGAACAGGGCTTAGAACAAGGCTTAGAACAAGGCTTAGAACAAGGAATAGAATTGATTAACCAGCTAAATCAGATTTTATTGTCCGAAGGCAAATATGATGAATTGCAGAAAGCTTCAAATGATAAGGAGTATCAAAAAAAGCTTCTTGCAGAGTATGGACTTCTCAATGAGAAGCAAGGTGAATAAATGAGACAAAAAGAACTCGAAAAATGGTTAAAGATAGTAATAATAGCGGTAGCACTTTGCGGATTAGTGGTCTGTGCGGTTGCCATACCATGGATAGGGCATGTGTTTATTGCGTCTGATCCGCAGGTTTCTGGTATGTATATACCATGGCTTGTTATGTTTATCATCAGTGCAATTCCGTGCTATGTTATATTGTATCTGGGCTGGAGAGTAGCCGTAAATATCGGAAAAGACAGGTCGTTTTCCATGGAGAATGCGAGGCATATAAAGCTGGCATCGAAAATAATTCTGTTTGATGCATTGTATTTTTTTGTTGTGAATATCTGTATGTGGAGGATATACGTGAATCATCCTGGGGTGATATTGGCGCTTGTGTTCATAGTGTTTGCCTGCGTCGTGGCATCGGTCGTGGCGGCGGTTTTGTCACATCTTGTGGTAAAGGCCGCAGATCTGCAGGAGCAGAGTGATTTGACAATATAGCGTGTGCGCTACAGTTTTATTTGAGCGGGAGAGATACATGGAAGGCGAAATTATTTTTAACATAGACGTAATGCTTGCAAAGAGAAAGATGAGTGTTACGGAGCTGTCGCAGCGTGTGGGAATCACCATGGCAAATATATCAATTTTAAAAAACGGCAAGGCAAAAGCAATCAAGGTTTCCACGCTTGCAAAGCTTTGCGAAGCACTTGACTGCCAGCCGGGAGATTTGCTGGAATATAGAGATTGCTCGCAACTGTGAAGGTACGAACAGTGGGAAGGTACGAACAGTTACGATTGCTCTTGCGATAATGGAGAAAATATAGTATCATAAATGATTGGCGTGCGTCACATTGGATGTACAAATATCAGCGTATTATGGGAGGCAATTGATAGATGAATAATTATGATGTGATAATCATTGGAGCAGGACCGGGAGGTATCTTCGGAGCATATGAGCTTATCGAGAAGAATCCTGACTGCAAAATAGCGGTTTTTGAGGCTGGGCATGAGCTGGCTAAGAGAAAATGTCCTATCGATGGAAAGAAAATAAAGAGCTGTATTTCCTGCAAGAGCTGTTCTATTATGAGCGGTTTTGGCGGGGCAGGTGCTTTTTCAGACGGAAAATATAATATCACAAATGATTTTGGCGGTACCTTGTACGAGCATATCGGCAAGCAGCCGGCCATTGATCTGATGGAATATGTTGACGAGATTAATATGAAGTACGGCGGTGAGGGCACAAAACTTTATTCTACAGCCGGCACAAAGCTCAAAAAGGTCTGCATGCAGAACAAGCTCAAGCTTTTGGATGCGTCGGTCAGACATCTCGGAACTGACATAAACTATGTTGTTCTGGAAAATATGTATGCACATCTGAAGGATAAGGTGGATTTTTATTTCGATACACCTGTTGAGTCGGTAGAGGTGCTGTATGATGAGAATACGGCAGGTGCTGATGCTTGCAGTTTACAAGAGGCTCACACAGACAATGTATCCGGATATGCAGTAAAAACAGCGGATAGCACATATGAGAGCAGATATTGTATCATCTCAGTTGGAAGAAGCGGAAGCAAGTGGATGGAGAAGGTCTGCAATGACCTTGATATCCCAACCAAGTCAAACCGTGTGGATATCGGTGTGCGTGTTGAGCTTCCGGCCCTTATTTTCTCACATCTGACAGATGAGCTGTATGAGAGCAAGATTGTATACAGGACACAGCTTTTTGAGGATAATGTGCGTACCTTCTGCATGAATCCGCATGGCATCGTGGTAAATGAAAACACAAACGGCATCGTAACAGTAAACGGACACAGCTACGAGGGAGCAGACAAGCAGACTGAAAACACGAACTTTGCGCTTCTTGTTGCGAAGCATTTTTCAGAGCCATTCAAGGATAGCAACGGATATGGTGAGAGCATCGCGCGCCTTTCAAATATGCTTGGTGGCGGTGTAATTGTACAGCGCTTTGGTGATCTTGTGAGAGGGCGTCGAAGCAATGAGAAGCGTATTGAGGAAGGACTCGTTACTCCTACACTTTCAGCTACACCGGGAGACTTAAGCCTTGTGCTTCCAAAGAGAATCCTGGACGGAATCATTGAGATGATTTACGCGCTCGACAAGATAGCACCGGGAACTGCAAATGATGATACCTTGCTTTACGGCGTAGAGGTCAAGTTCTACAACATGGAGGTAGAGCTTAACGATAAGCTTGAGAGCAAATATAAGGGGCTTTACATTATCGGAGATGGAAGCGGTGTGACACATTCACTTTCACATGCGTCGGCAAGCGGTGTGTATGTTGCGCGTGAGATTGAGGCAGAGAGATAGTTGCTGTTAAAGAGGTAATATATATAAGCAATGATTGAGGAATGTATAGATTTAAAATGATATGTGAGAACATAATATTTCTGTAATTGGGAAATATTATCATTATGAACTATTGAAATGCTACATTAGTTAGACTAAACTAACTGTGTAGCATTTTTCTTTGTTATAAATAGTTGTATGTAAAATTGAATCAGAAAAACAACATAAGGAGGTTCATAATGAATTATTTAGAAATCGAAAAGGTAGTGGGCAGAGAAATCCTTGATTCCAGAGGAAATCCTACAGTTGAGGCAGAGGTTTATCTGGTTGACGGAACTGTTGCAAGAGGCACAGCGCCATCAGGAGCTTCAACCGGAGAGTTCGAGGCACTTGAGCTTCGTGACGGAGACAAGAGCAGATATCTGGGCAAGGGTGTTACCGGGGCAGTAGAAAATATAAATACTGTAATCAACGACACATTGACAGGTATGGACGCAAGTGATATCTATGCAATAGATGCGGCTATGATAGAGGCAGATGGCACAAAGGACAAGTCTAAGCTTGGAGCTAATGCCATTCTTGCTGTATCAATTGCGTGTGCGAGGGCGGCAGCTGTATCACTTGATATTCCTCTCTATAGATTTTTAGGTGGTATCTCGGGAAACAGACTTCCTGTACCTATGATGAACATTGTAAACGGTGGATGTCATGCACTCTCATCAGGACTTGACGTGCAGGAGTTTATGATTATGCCGGTAGGTGCGCCTTCCTTCAAGGAGTGTCTCAGATGGTGTGCTGAGGTATTTCATGCACTTGCAGCCATATTAAAGGAGCGCGGTCTTGCCACGTCAGTCGGTGACGAGGGTGGATTTGCACCGGCACTCAAATCTGACGAGGAGGCTATCGAGACAATTCTTGAAGCTGTAAAGAAGGCAGGCTATGAACCGGGCAAGGATTTCAAGATTGCCATGGATGCAGCATCATCAGAGTGGAAGAGTGAAAAGGGCAAGGGCTTTTACAAGCTGCCAAAGGCCGGCACAGAGTACAACTCAGAGGAGCTTATAGAGCACTGGGCAAAGCTTTGTGACAAATATCCTATTATATCAATCGAGGATGGTCTTGATGAGGAGGACTGGGAAGGCTGGCAGAAGCTTACTGCGCGTCTGGGCGATAGGGTACAGCTTGTGGGAGATGACCTGTTCGTAACAAACACTGAGAGACTTGCAAAGGGAATAAGCCTTGGAGCAGGAAATGCAATCCTGATTAAATTAAACCAGATCGGTTCAGTATCAGAGACTCTTGAGGCTATCAAGATGGCACACAAGGCAGGCTATACAGCAATCAGCTCACACCGCTCAGGTGAGACGGCCGACACAACAATTGCAGACCTTGCGGTGGCACTCAACACATGCCAGATAAAGACAGGTGCGCCTTCGCGTTCAGAGCGTGTTGCAAAGTATAACCAGCTTTTAAGAATTGAAGAGGAGCTGGGAAAGAGCGCAGTTTATCCTGGGATTAAAGCGTTTAATGTGCAGCAGTAGTTTAAAATAAAACTCTATGAATGCATTAAGTCAATATCCATTGGAGTGTCTTTAGGAGAAAATAAGATAAGCATAGTCGCAGATATCGTAATAAGATATCTGCGATTTTTTGTTTTTTTATCAGTAATTCTAAATATCGTCCAAACATCTCATTTTAGCACATCAATTGTAGCCCTTAATTGTAGCAATTAAAAACGATTTATCGTAACACGATAAAAAAATATTGCAAAACTAAAAGCGGTGTAGTACAATTAGCTTGCCGGTAAGTAAAAAATATGAGAAAATAACTACATAGATAGTAAGGAGGTAGCTATGGACAATAATAATATCGGGGGCATGAATCCCCAACAGTTTTCACAGAACACGCCACAGACTTCACAGCCACATATGGGGATGTCAGGTATCGAACTGCAGAAGATGCAGCAGGAGGCGGAGCAAAGACGGCGTGAGCAAAGCAGGAGAAATGCGGATTTCTTTGGCAGGCTATGTATACCTACGATAATATATGCGCTGCTTTACACCATTTTTTTGTATGAGAATACAGGTGGAATACTTGTTACGTTGTTTGCAATCGTCACAGGAGTATACAGCCTGTATTGTATGAAGATACTTCATATAGAGGCAAAGCCACTCACTATATGGTACAGTGTGATGATGATACTCACAGGCTTATCATCAGGCTTGACCGGCAATAAAATTATACAAGGATTTAATTTTTGCTGGATACTTGTGTTTCTTGTTTTTATGCTGCTTCACAATTTCTGCAATGACAGACAATGGGGGCTCATAAAGTATATCACTGCGGCATTTCAGGCGGTGTTTGGAGCGATTGGGTGTATAGCTGAGCCGTTTATGGATATTGCTGACTATATGAGAAATGAGCGCATGGATAGTGACAATATGGGCAGTGAAAGTGTGGTCGGTGACAGTGCAAATGCAACTGCCACAGCGGGACATGTGAAAAAACACAGAATGCTTTATGTGTTTATCGGAATAGCAATTGCATTTCCTCTGGTTGTGCTGATAGTTGTGCTGCTGTGCTCTGCGGATGCGGTTTTTGCCTCAGTAATAAAGAAAATATTTGCTGATATCAATTTCTTTACAGTGAGCAAGGTGGTATTACTTTTTGTATTTGCGCTTTTCTCATCGTACTGTGGTATAAAGTATCTGAGCAAGAAGCGTATATCGGATGCACCGGTTGAGACTCCGGCATTTCCGGCTGCAATCGGCATCACTGTAGCTGCAACTATATCAGTGGTATATGTATTTTTCTGTTTTATACAGATTGTGTATCTGTTCGGGGGACTTATGCAGCTTCCAAGTGGCTATACCTACGCCAGGTATGCGAGAGAAGGCTTTTTCCAGCTGCTTTTCGTATGTATACTGAATGTGATTATCGTATTGCTCGGAAGTGGACTGTTCAGAAAAAATAAAATATTAAATGCATTTTTAATTTTAATAACACTGTGCACATATATCATGATTGCATCAAGTGCATATCGTATGGGGCTGTATGTGTCAGAGTACGGGCTGACAGCCACCAGACTTTGTGTGTTCTGGGCACTTGGAGTGATAGCACTGTTTATGCTCGGGGTGATTTTATCTATATGTAAGCCTGCTTTTTCGCTGTTTCGGTACGGAATAATAGTAATCGGGATATGTTATCTTGTGCTTGCATTTGCAAGGCCGGATTATCTGGTTGCAAGGTACAATACAGCATGTATGGAGGATACAGACTACAAATATCTGATGTCACTTTCCACGGATGCATCCCCGGTGCTTGCGGCAGATGCAGACTTTATGGAAAATAAGGGTATGGTCACCATGTATGCAAGACAGCTGGCAGGTGAGACAAATGACAGCTTAAGACAGTTCAATGTATCTCATATAAAGGCTGCACATTTATTCAGAGATAGCATAAATGAGGTAAAGAGCTCACAGCTTATCCTTTTATATGTATATTCGCCTTACGATTCAGGCAGCTATAACAACAATGATACCGGTCTTGATGGCGTGGACAGCATACAGATGGGCTATCATGTGTTAAAGGATACAGAAGATAAAGACACAGCCTATTATGATTACGACAGTTATAGCATGGATGACACAAGAGTGGCGGCACCAGTCTTTTTCAAATGGGTAGATGCAGTCGAGGTGAAGAAGATTTCCGACAGTGAGCGTATCTTCCTTGCAAAGATTCCAAGAAAGGCATTAAAAGGTAAAGATGGAGTGAATATTGAATACAGATTTAATAAAAATGGAGATGTTATATATTCATCCCAGTACAATGTGATTCTTGACAAGAAAAAAGGACTCAACGAGGTGGAGATGTCATACTATGCCGGAACAGATGGCGTGGATGAGCCTGAGTACAATATTTATGGGAAGTAATAGTTTAAATTGTATATATATAAAGTTGATATGGTGAAGTTGATTAAAAACTGCTATACTTAACATGTAGTATAGGTTGTTAAATTATTTCATTAAGGTAGGAAAATTCATGGGAAGATTTTTAAATCCGGGAAATAAAGCTTTTCAAAAGACATTGAAATCGGAAATATATGTGGATAAAACTATGCTTTTGGCATACACCAATAAGGTTATAGGTTCTGATATGGCATGCATATGCAATAGCAGACCGAGGCGCTTTGGAAAGTCCATCACGGCGAATATGCTTGCTGCTTATTATAGCAGAGGATGTGATTCCTTTGATATGTTTTCCACTCTAAAGGTAGGCAGGCTTGATTCCTTTGAGACAAACCTTAATAAATATGATGTTATTCATATTGATGTCCAGTGGTGCATGATGGATGCGGGTGAAGTGCAAAACACCGTGAAATACATCAATAACGGTATTCTTGATGAGCTTATAATAGCATATGGTGATGTGATACCGGACACTGTTAAAACAGCCTATGGAGCCATGTCTTATATAAACGCAGCCACAGGAAATACCTTTGTTATCATAATAGATGAGTGGGATGTGTTGATAAGAGATGAGGCTAATAATAAGGAACTGCAGGAGGGATATATTAATTTCCTCAGAGGAATGTTTAAAGGGACAGAGCCGACAAAGTATATTGCGTTAGCTTATCTTACCGGCATACTTCCTATTAAAAAGCTAAAAACCCAGTCAGCACTTAACAATTTTGAAGAGTTCACAATGCTTGATGCAGGAGCGCTAGCATCATATATTGGCTTTACAGATGATGAGGTTAAGCAGTTATGCAAAAAGTATGACAGGGATTATGAAGCAGTAAAAAACTGGTATGATGGCTATATGCTTTCGGGTAAACATGTGTATAATCCAAAAGCGGTAGTGAGCGTGATGATGAGAGGCAGCTTCCAAAGCTATTGGTCACAGACCGGCACATATGAATCTCTGATTCCGCTTATTGACATGGATTTTGATGGATTAAGAGCCGCTATTATTTCAATGATTTCCGGAAATGAGATAAAAGTCAGAACAACGACGTTTCAGAATGATATGGTATCATTTAAAAACAAAGATGATGTGCTGACATTGCTTATACATCTTGGATATCTGGCTTTTAATCAGAAAAATCAGATGGCATATATTCCGAATGAAGAGCTTCGCAATGAGCTTATGGATGCGGTTGAGGAAAACAAATGGGATGAAATCCTACAGTTTGAGAGACAGTCAATAGATTTGTTTAATGCAACAATAAACAAAGATGTAAATACTGTGGCGGCAAAAATTGAGCAGATTCATATGGAGTATACCTCGGTGATTCAATATAATGACGAGAACTCCCTTAGCAGTGTGTTGACCATTGCTTATCTTGGAACAATGAACTATTATTTTAAGCCGGTCAGGGAGTTACCGACAGGGCGTGGCTTTGCTGATTTTGTTTATATTCCGAAGCCTGAGTATATAAATGATTATCCGGCGCTTGTTGTGGAGCTGAAATGGAATAAGAATGCAGATACCGCCATGCAGCAGATTCGTGAGAGACAATATCCGAATTCATTATTGCAATATACGGGAAACATCCTGCTTGTGGCAATCAACTATGATGAAAAAACAAAAGAGCATGTATGTAAAATTGAGGAATATGCTAAAATACAGAATTAATGATTGAGATATACAAATACAAAAACAAATACAAAAACGGACATGGCAGTTTTGCATGTCCGTTTTTGCTTTTGTATAATAAGTATCGGATATTATGAACCGGGTAGGTTTACAAAAAGCAGAGTAAAATTTAATCAAGCTTTAATATTAATCCTAATATACGCTTTACAGAGGCCTCCATCTCACTACGAGAGATGGCACCATTATCATAAGCCTTCTTTACACGATCAGGATATCCATTTCCCATCTTAAGATCATTTCCGGCTTTTGTCTCCTTGTAATGCTCGCCACAGGTCCACCAGTCGGTTGTGACCATTCCTTCATAGCCCCACTCATCACGCAGTATTCCTGTCAAAAGGTCTTCACATTCAGAGGCTCGATAGCCGTTTATCATATTGTAAGAGGACATAATAGCCCATGGATTTTCATTTTTTACAATCATTTCAAAGGCCTTCAGATAGATTTCTCTGGCAGCTCTTTCTGAAACGCGTGAATCACTGTTTTTGCGGTTTGTTTCCTTATTGTTTAAGGCAAAGTGCTTGAGTGTGGCACCGACATTGTTTGACTGGATTCCGCGTACCATGGCACCTGCGAGCTTTCCTGTGACAAATGGATCCTCTGAGTAGTACTCAAAGTTACGTCCACAGAGAGGACTTCTGTGAATACAAATGGCAGGTGTGAGCCACAGGGCAAGATTATTTTCTTTTAATTCTTCACCGCCCGCGCGTCCTACTGCCTCTAAAACATTCGGGTTCCATGTGCATGCGAGCAGTGTGGAGCATGGAAATGCAGTGGTATATATACCGACCTCAGGCGCTATACGCACTCCGGCAGGACCGTCTGCTGTCATGGCAGAAGGAATACCGTATTCAGGCATATTTCCGATACCGAAGGTATTTGCAACACCGGTATTTGGCTGTCCGCCGAGCAGATGAATGAGATCATCGATGGAAAGCTCTGATACAAATTCATCAAGCGTGATACGTCCTTCCACAACATCCATGATGTCGTGACTGCCGTTTTTAGCCATGCCATCGGCAAAACGGAAGTATGGAATGGCTCTCTGACCGGGACCGACACCCTCGGTCAGGGCAGGGTCAATATTGCCAATAGCTGAGTAGTCGGTGTCAACAGGCTCACTTTGAGGCAGAGCTTCATAGCTTCCGTCAGCGAGCATTCTCTTTGGCAGACTTGTAGGAACCAACTTTGCTGAAAGCTGCTCGGTAATTACATCATGATTTAATATATATGAGTAATCTGCTTTTGTCACATCACGGACGCTCGTTCCAATGTATATATCATATGAACCTGCCTCAAGCACATATGCAGATTTTTTAATCTTTCCAAGGTCATCATATGATGCCATATCGTTTATTTCCCATGTGAGGGTTATAAGCTGTGATTCACCCGGCTGCAGTTCTCTTGTCTTTTCAAAGGCTACGAGCTCCTTTGCAGGCTTGCCAAGCTTTCCCTGTGGTTTTGCAATGTATACCTGAACAACCTCTTTTCCTGAGAATTTGCCTGTATTTGTCACACGGACTCTTGCGTAGAGTTTACCGGCTTCAATGTCAATATCTGCATCGGTTAATCTGGCTGTAGTAGTACATGACGTACAGTTGGAATTCACGATACCGGCAGAAACAGTCTCCACATCAAATGTGGTGTATGAGAGTCCATAGCCAAATGGGTATACAACCTTCTCGGCAGCTCCCGGAATTGTCTCGAAATAGCGGTATCCGACATATATATCATCGGTATAGTCCACATAGTTTCTTGACTCGTGGAAATTGTAAGTAGACGGATAGTCGTCGAGCGATTTGGCAAATGTATCGACAGTTTTTCCGGAAGGATTGCCATCTCCTACTAAAAGCTCAGCGGCAGCGAGTCCTCCTTCCATGCCACCCTGTAAGGCAAGCAGTGCTGACTGAATCTGATCATCATAAGCAAACCATGATGTATCAACCATTCCACCGACATTTAAAATCACGATTACATTTTTGAAACCGGCTTTTACAGTGTCAACCATCTCCTTTTCTTTTACGGAAAGACAGAAATCACCATCCTTAAAAAGCTCTGCCGACTTCTCCGTCATCTCGCGTTCGTAGTCCCAGAGAGCCTTGTTGTTTGGGTCAATAACACTCTTTCTGTCCCAGCCTTCTCCGGAGTAGCGGCAGATTGAGATGATAGCAGTGTCGGTATATGCCTTTGCCTTGTTTAAAAGCTCAACCGGCACATCCGGCTCTATAGTCATGCCGGGTACCGCACCGGCTGCATACTGCTTTTTAATGTCGTTGCGGTAGTAATCGCACAGCTCCTCAAATACGCCTATTTTATCTTTTTTAAGCTTAAGTCCCTCGTAGAGGCTGCGGATATATGCAACAGTTACATCACCGCTTCCGCCACCGCCCTTTACATAGTCGAAGGTGCCTTTTCCGAAAAGGGCTACCTTAGAACCCGCTGCAAGAGGGAGTACGTTGTTTTCGTTTTTGAGAAGCACCATGCCTTCCTTGGCAGCTTCCTTTGAAAGCTCGATGTGAGCCTTGCTTCCTGTAACTCTTTCACCATTTGCCCCAAGTGGAAGATTAGGAGTGAATTTGATTCGTGACCATTTGTTCATAGCAGATACCTTCCTTATATTGTGTTTATAGAGTTAATTTTGTGTCTGTATGGCATTTTATTTATAAAATTACCATAATTTTTCATGTATTATAAAAGAATTTTAAGCCAAAATAGAATGATTTTCAATCATGATAATGACTTTATTTTATGTCGATATTGACTTTTTACTTTGACATTATATTATATAATTAAGTCTTCAAATCTGTAAATTCTAGTATATAATAGCTTACGCATATGGAGGTTCACATGCAGCAATACACGCACGAATATATAAAATCAATACCACATCTACCGGTATACTGTCTCATATATGAGACATACCGCCAGATGTCACCGAGCCACTGGCATGATCATCTGGAGATAATCTATGTACTTGAGGGAGAATTGCAGATATCAAGTAATGAAAACACTGATATATATGCTAATGATGGACATATTCTTCATAAAGATGAGTTCTATATCATAAATTCAAGTAAAATCCACAGCACAAAGAGTAAGGGGATGGTTAAAGCCTTTCTTATACAGGTACCATATATGTATTTGGATAATTATATAGAGGATTATGGGCACGTCAGATTTCTGGAATGCTATGATGGAGAAAAGAATACAAAAAAATATGATCGGATGAAAGCTCTTCTAAAAGCAATAACACGAATTTACTGCAAAAAGGATAAAGGCTATGAGCTTCGTCTGATGGCTAAGATGAATGAATTTCTCTATATTTTGTATACGAGCTATTCACACATTGATGCTAATATGGAAAAAGAGTCAAAACAGATAGCCCGTCTTAAAGGAGTGCTGCAGTACGTCGCGCAGTCCTATCAGGAGCAGATTTCATTAAAAACAGCGGCTGATATAGCATCGCTGAATCAGGAGTATTTCTGCCGTATGTTCAAAAGATGTATGGGTGTGACTTTTCTGGAGTACATCAATCTGGTACGGATCGACCATATTCATGAAGAGCTTCTTGTAACAGAGGATTCGATAACAGATATTCTGGAGCGCAATGGATTCACGAATTACAAGGTTTTTAGCAGGATGTTTAAGGCGCAGTTTGGCATGACGCCGAGGGAATTGCGCAGACTCAGAAATTAATCGTGACAGATACACAGAAAAATTCTAAAATGATAGATTATAGAATTGACTCATGGTATAATATAATGAACGTAAAGATATGTGCGTCGAAAGAGATATCATATAGATAAGATTGGAGAAAATACATGAACCCAGCAAGCATAATGAAAATGATGAAAGCAAAAAATACATTTACAGCAAACCACCCAAAGTTTGTATCCTTTTTACAGTATGCATTCGGCAGCGGCATCCCGGTAGACTCTGTTATTGAAATCACAGTTACAAAGCCGGGACAGGAGCCTGTTACGTCCAATATCAGGGTTTTACAGTCGGATCTTGAGCTCTTGGACAGCTTGAAGGATATTAATTAGATATGTTATACCAGATTAAAGATGGGACAGTTTCGGCAGGAGGTCAGACGATTCTGTCCCATGTTGATTTTTATATAAAGGAAAAAGAAAAAATAGCTGTTGTCGGCAAAAACGGAGCAGGAAAGACCACATTGCTTCGGCTTCTTGCAGGAGAGATGCAGCTTGACCGCGATGACCATCGCGGTATGTCGTCAGGAGCACATGGCAAAGAGACTGCCTGCAAAAATAGTCTTGGAATCGTAACCTCGCGAAATATCACAATCGGAATGCTCCGTCAGGTTGATTCCTCCAATCAGGACAAGACAATCGAGGAAATACTTCTTGAGAGCTGTCCGGACAGGGATACATATTCCAAAGAGCGGTTTGACTACGAGATGGAGTACGACAGGCTGTTTACAGGCTTTGGCTTTGAAAAAAGTGACAAGACGAGGCTTTTTAGGAGCTTTTCAGGAGGAGAACAGACGAAGATTTCTCTGATAAAGCTGCTTTTAAAGAAGCCTGATCTTTTGCTCTTGGATGAGCCGACTAACCATCTTGATATGAAAACTGTCGAGTGGCTGGAGGATTATCTGATAAACTATCCAAAGGCTGTTGTCATTGTGTCCCATGACAGGGCGTTTCTTGATGCAGTTGCGACTGGTGTTTATGAGCTTGAAAATGGCAGTCTGCACAGATATGCCGGCAACTACACTCAGTACAGGCAGCAGAAGCTTAAAAATCTGCAGATACAGCGCAAAGCCTACGAGCGCCAGCAGGCGGAGATTGCGCACAATAATGAGCTTATCGAGAAATTTAAGCATAAGCCGAAAAAAGCTGCGTTTGCACGCTCGCGCAAGACCATGCTGGCACGCATGGAGCTGATAGAAAAGCCGGTTGAAGACGAAGCTCATATTTTTACAGGCAATATCGAGCCACAGTTTCCGGGCGGTAAATGGGTTTACGAGGCGAAGGAATTAAAAATTGGCTACGACGGCAGGGCACTGCTTGAGCTGTCGCTTCGTATAAGGCGTGGTCAGAAGATTGCCGTAATCGGTGACAATGGCATAGGAAAATCAACATTTCTAAAGACGGTGGCAGGGCTTATTCCACCAATAAAGGGCACAAGCCAGCTTGGCAACAATCTACTGGTGGGCTATTTTGACCAGCAGTCGGCACTTATCGACAGCGAAAAGACTGTGCGAGACCATTTTCACGAGCTTTTTCCGGCACTTGTGGAGAAGGACTTAAGAAAGACGCTTGGCATGTATCTGTTTGGAGGGGCAAATGCCTCAAAGCGTATCAGTTCGCTCTCAGGTGGTGAGAAGTCCAGGCTTGTGCTCGCAGAGCTTCTGACAGGCCGTCCGAACCTTATGATACTCGATGAGCCGACCAATCACATGGATATTCCGGCGAAGGAGACACTCGAATCGGCATTTAAGGCATATACCGGCACCATGCTCTTTGTATCGCATGACAGGTATTTCATAAAGCAGGTGGCTGATGTCATACTGGTCTTTGAAAAGGACAAAGTGATGTACTATCCGTTTGGCTATGACCATTATATTTCAAGGCTTAAGGCATCACAGGACGGCAATCTGCCGGCGCTCATGCAGGCAAAGGATGCTGCGATGGTCGAGGCACTTGCGGCTGTCCCAAAGAGGGAGAGGCATGAGACCAGACAGCTTTCAACAGATGAGGCGTACCTCGAGTGGAAGCTTGCACTTGCAGCGGAGCCGGTGGCGAAGGCGGCTGAAGAAGCAGAAAAATTAAATCAAAACATAATAAACGCGGATTGGACTAAGGAAAATGTCGATAAGCTGCGACAGCAATACGAAAACGCTGTTGACTCATGGACAAATGAGTGTACAAAATGGTATGATATATACTTAGATGAGATGTATCCGGAGAGTGATTTTTAATTTGCAGACATAAGGGAATCAATGTCATTTGTTGTATATCATAAATTATCCGGGGAGAAAGGATTATATATGTGGTTATCAAGATATTTTGTGTATTTTATTATATTTAGCTGTATGGGCTGGATATATGAGAGCATCTACTGTACCATCAGAGCAAAAAAATGGGAAAACAGAGGCTTTCTCTATGGTCCGCTTTGTCCTATTTACGGAGCCGGAGGTGTCGCGATCACTGCGATAGCAGATTTCATTTCGGCTCACACGGATGCGACATTTACATGGTGGCAGATATTTCTTGTGGCATTTTTGGGAAGCATTGTCTTAGAATATGGCACATCGTGGGCGCTTGAGAAGCTGTTTCACGCATACTGGTGGGATTACAGCAGCATGCCGCTTAATATAAACGGCAGGGTGTGTTTTCCATATTCTGTAGGCTTTGGTGTGGCAGGACTTATAGTGGTATATTTCATTGCACCGTTTACGAAGCTCATCACAGGCTGGATGTCACCTATATGGTATGAGTTTTTCTCACTGCTTCTTATGGGCTTTTTAGCTGTAGACACTGCAATCACAGTGTCAGCGCTTACAGATTTCAGTAGGACAATAGTTAATCTGCAGAACAATTTCAACACCTATATGGATGAGGTTGTGGAAGAGGTTAAAGAGCGTAAGAAGGCTGCAGACGAAAGGTCGCAGGAGCGGTCACAGGAGCTTGCGGAGGCTGTCGAGGAGCGTAGAAAGAGAAAACGTATCAGAGCCAGTGCAGACCGAGTTATTGATTCAATGGGTGCTTTAAAGAAATCTGCGCTTAACAGGGCACAGGGATTCAGAAATCCGAAGGTGGAGAACAGGTATCTCGAGACATTTACAGAGAGTCTGAAGGAACGTTTTAAAAGAGAACGTATAAAGAAAGCAAAGAAGGCGAAAAAGGCAGATAAATAACAAATAAAAATTTTTAAAAAAATTCAAAAAAAGCTTGCATTATCCGATTGACCATGGTATTATAATACACGGTTCGTTGGTCAAGCGGTTAAGACGCCGCCCTCTCACGGCGGAAACACGGGTTCGATTCCCGTACGGACTGCTAAAACAAAAAGCTCTCAGTACACAGTGCTGAGGGCTTTTTATTTTTGCAAGCTATTAATAACTATAAAACCATTGAGAACAAAAAGCTGATGCCTGCATGTAAGCATGACGCATCAGCTTTTTTATTCTTAAGGTGGCTCAAATCATTATGTCTAAAGTATAATAATACTTGCGCACTTCAAATCATTGCCCAGATTGTATACTCTGCCGGAATCGACGCCGACAACAGTTGGTCGAAGAATGTAGTACTCGCTGTTTTTTACAACTCTTGCCTTTTCACCATTGCTAAGCTGTACAATTGAATCAACAGGATATAGAATCATACTGCTCATGAAAGCACGCATGACACCTATATCAAGCTGGTTTGTCATGGACATAAGCATCTCAACTGCATCTCGCTGTGATAAGGCATCCTTGTACGGACGCTTTGTGACAAGCGCATCATAGACATCTGCGACAGACAGAATCTTTGCAAACTGACAGATTTTGGGTGCATCAAAGCCTAGTGGATATCCGGTTCCGTCAATGCGTTCGTGGTGCTGCAGCACTCCCATCAGTATAGAGTTGTTTAAATCCTTTCGGTCTTTTAGCATATTGTAGCCGTACACGGAATGTTTTTTCATGATATTAAACTCATCATCCGTGAGCCTGCCCGGCTTGTTTAGAATCTCATTGGGGATCATTGTCTTGCCTATATCGTGCAGCAGGCCGGAAACACCTATGTCGTGGATTTCGTTGTCAGTCAGCTTCATCTGCTTGGCAAGAATCATTGAAATAGTAGCCACATCCACACTGTGCTTGAAGGTGTACTCATCGCTTGTTTTGAGGGAACTGATATCGACAGCTATGGCATCGTTTTCATTGATGGCCTCCATGAGCGAGTCTGCAATCTGGTTTGTTGCCTGTGTTAGCTCCTCGGAGTTAGTGTTGTTGAAGATGTACTGGACACCGGTTGATACACGCTGTCTGACACTGTCGCTTAAGGTGACCTTGGAACGGTCGTCCGTACGCAGCTGTTTGACCATGGCGGCAGCCTTTGGAGACAGTATGGCATCCGGATCGTCAGGATCAGCATTTCCCTCGCGGATGTATACTGACATTATACCGAGCTTAAGCAGCGAAGAGATGATATAATCATCGATAGCTGAGCCCTGTACCACCAGGTTACGGCCGGTAGGATCCTTGATGACCTGATCAATAATCATGCCGGGTTTCAATTGTCGTGTTCTCATATATCTGCGTTTAATCATATCCGCTCCACAACCAATTTAGTCTAATTTAAAAGCAATTTAAAAGATAATTCAAAATACTACGAATATTATATAGTGTATTTGTACTAAAAACAATCATAAATTGAGATTTTTTAGTGTTTTTTTGTAATAAAACAACCCCGGCATTTGCCGGGGCTGATGATGGTATTGTATTTATCAAAATCAGAGGTTAGATGTGGTGACCGCCGCCGCTGTGACTGCCGCCACTATGACCGCCACCACCGCTGTGACCGCCACTTGAGCCTGAGCTTTGTGGACTGTAGTGTCTTGTCTGGCTCATAAAGCGTGCGCGTGCATTTTGAATCTCTACCTTTGTAAATGCTGCACCCATGAGCTCGTTGCTCTTAGCCTTGCGGCCCTTTGACAGGGATAATGCATATACAAAGCAAAAAATCATGCCGGCAGCGAGAGCGATAAAGATACTGGAAATGTATCTGAGAGGCTGTGATATATGTCCGCCTGCGAGGACTGTGTTGACCTGGTCTATTGTTTCCATGCAGCAGGTGAAATAGTCGTAATCATGACTTGAGGTGGCATATATATAAGTGTTGTCACAGATGGAGTTACATTTTGAGTTCGGGATGGTTCTCTGCGTGCTTCCCTCACAAGCCAGATAAATCTCGTCTAAATCTCTGTCTATCACGAAAATGACACCGTTTGCGCCATTTCCGAAATAGCCTTCAAAGGTATTGACTGCATAGCTTTCGGTGCTTCCGTAAGGATGTGAGGTGGTGGTGACAACAGCTATGTTACAGTATTCGGTTGTCTTTTTCATCTGTGAGATGAGTTTGCTCTTTGCGGCATCGTCAATGAAATTGGCAGAGTCCTCAAGGATGTACTCATAGCCGGTAGACTTGTTTGTACCGCTTAGATTGGAAGCTGTGGCTGTCTCAGTGGCATATACATTTGATGAGCTGCTCAAAACAAGGACTGTAACAAGCAAAAATAATGTAAACAAAGCTGAGCACATGCATTTTATACAATGCAAAAAAGGACTTTTATAATTATTTCTATGCACGGTCATCACCTCCCTTATGTGTGGCAAACTGTGGCAGCTTGCGTGTTGTAAGCACATTGAATGCGCGGATGACATTAATCAGTGTGATAAGCACTGAGGCGATGATGATAAAAGCTGCGCCATAGTACCATGCATCGAGCACCGGCTGGAACAAAAGAACAGCATCGCCAATAAGCATGGATACCATGCCAAAGATGAGTCCGGCAACTCCCTTGTGTCCGGGCATCCGGTCAAAGCTTGAGAAGGCTCTGATTGAAAAAATAAATGATATGATGGTCAAAATAACAAATAAAATCAGGCTGCCGTCTGCATTGCCAAAGCTGCCTCCGATACCTGCAATGATTGCAAACAGAGCAGGAACAAATTGAATGACAAATATAAAAAGTATAAAGTAAGCTATAAACGATGTGTTTGTCTTTTTCTTTATGGTTTTCGTGGCCTTTTTTGCAGCCTTAAGGCGTCTGCGGTTGTTGATTGCACCAAGTGCCTCTGGCTGTTCCTTTGCGATACGGCCCTTATCCTCGGTACCGGCTTCCTTTACAGCAATCATGGTCAGCTCCTGTGAGTAACAGATATTTGCGATAATCGCAAGCACACCGACTATGGTGAGAGTCATTCCGGGAGTGAGAACCGTCAGCAGACATAATAAAATGTATACCGGAATTGCCGCAATCAGTGAGCCTAGCAGGAATTTACCGACAGATATAGGCAGATCTGCAACAACCTTGCCTGTCTGGCCGTTTACTGTGGCATATGCCACACGATCCTTATTGCGGTATGACAAAAACCATACCGGAAACATCGAGTAATCTGTTTCTTTTACAGTAGTGCCAAGACTTAAAGGCGAAAGAGCAGCGGAGTCACTGTCGACTGACAAGCCGGTAAAGGCAGGCTCTTTACTTATTTCGCTTACTGTGTTTGTGCAGGTAGCATCCATTGCGTCACTTGCGTAAATCGTTGATGGTAAATCAGCTGTATCAGCGTAAAACCCACTTAAGAATGCCGGTGTAAAGCGCTTCATATTCTTCACATCATAAGGCGCGAGTTTTTCGCTGATGCTGTCATCAAAGGATGATGATGCATCGTAGGACAGGCCTTTGTAGTAGGCATCGAGATCTCCCTCGAGCCTGTAATGGTCTGTGATAATGTAATCTCCTGAACGGTGGGATCTTTTCGCCGGAAGTGAAATAGGAGCCTTCTGGGTTACATAATATGTCCAGTAAGGCATGTAGATACCTCTGAATCCATCGATAAACTTAGGATCCTTAAGCTCCTTTGGCGCGAAAATAGCCTTTTTCATGAGGCTCATGTAGGCCTGCTTACAGTCATCCTTGCTCTTTGCAAATGGTATGATATAAGCCGGCTTGTGCTCCTTTTGCATGCGGCTGTAGAGCACAGTTGATGCACCGCAGAAGCTGCAGAAGCCTGCTGCGGTATCGTCTGTGCTCAGGATTTCTCCTCCGCACTGAGGGCATGTGAAAATGGTTGCGTCGAAGTCCTTCTGGACCTCGGCGTCAGAGGTTTTGTCCTCGTACGCGTAAGGGTCGAAAAGTGAATGACAGTATTCACAGGCTAACTGGCCTGATTTGATGTCAAACTTCACATTTCCACCGCAATTTTTACATGCGAACATTTTGTTTCTCCTTTCTATTCCCTTTTACTTTTTTATCTGCTTGAATAAATAATTCCTTCCAGATTGACGGATGGAAGAGGATGAGCAGTGGAAACAGCTCGAGTCTTCCGGCAAGCATGTCAAACATCAGTATATATTTGGAGAAATTATTAAAAAAGCCGAAATTGCATGTCGGACCGACCAGAGAAAGACCCGGTCCGATATTGTTAAATGTAGCTGCGACAGCCGTGAAATTGGTAGTAAAATCATAGTTTTCAACGGAAACAAGCAGCATTGAAACAACAAAAATGACGGCATACGTCATGAAATAAACATTTATTGACCTGATAACATCATGGTCTACAGGCTTGTGCTCAAAGGTGAGCTTTTTCACACTCTTTGGGTGAATGTAGCCATTTAATTCCTTGCCTATTGTCTTTACAGCGATAACAATACGCGATACCTTGATACCTCCGCCTGTGCTTCCTGCACATGCGCCAATGAACATCAAAAGCACAAGCAGTGTCTTTGAAAGCTCAGGCCATCTATCGAAATCGGTGCTCGAGAATCCGGTTGTCGTGATGATTGAGCCAACCTGAAACGCAGCCTTTGTGACTGCGTCAAACACACCGGTACACATATGCGCGATATTCACGCTTATGACTACAACGGATGCTATTATGATACCGAAATAGTATCTGACCTCCTCCACCTTAAGTGCGTCACGGATGTGACCGAAGAAAAGCAGGTAGTAAGCGTTGAAATTGACACCGAAAAGTATCATAAATATGGTAACAACCCACTGCAGATAAACATTGTAGCCGCAAAAGCTGTCGTTTTTGATACCAAAGCCTCCTGTTCCGGCTGTGCCGAGAGAGGTACAGATGGCATCGTAAAGAGGCATTTTCCCGAAAAGCAGGAAAATAATCTCCATAGTCGTAAGACCAAAGTATATTATGTATAAAAGCCTGGCGGTATGCCTCATCTTTGGAACGAGCTTTCCAACCGAAGGCCCGGGGCTTTCTGCGCGCATCAGGTTTATATTGCTGCCGCCTGAAAGCGGGATGATTGCCAGAAGAAATACAAGCACACCCATACCGCCAATCCAGTGAGTAAAGCAGCGCCAGAAATTCATGCAATAGGAGAGTGATTCTACCTCAGGCAGGATGCTCGCTCCTGTCGTGGTGAAGCCGGAGATGGTCTCAAAAAGAGCATCTGTGAAGCTTGGAATCTCTCCTGATATGTAAAACGGCAGACAGCCGAATATACTCAGTACAATCCAGCCCAGTGCGGTTGTAGCACAGCCCTCCTTCAGGTAAAAGGTAAAATCCCTCGGTTTTTTAGCCGAAAAAATAAAACCGATAGCTATGCTTATGAGTGCAACAATCAAAAAGTAGATGCCGCTTTTTTCATAATAAATACCGGCAACAATACATGGCAGAAGCAGCAAAAAGCCTTCAAGCTTTAAAATATATCCCAAAAGATATCGAATTACTGAAGTGTTCATATCATTCCTCCACTATTCCATAATATCCTGAAGATTTGTAAAGCCGGTATTGGTTGTTATAATCATGACAGTATCATTTTTTTGTATGCAGTCATTACCTGTAGGAATGATAATTTTGCCGTTTCGGTTGATGAAGCAGATGAGCAGATGCTTTTTGAGCTTTAGGTCTCGAAGCGGTATGTCTGTCACATTTGAGTTTTCTGATACAAAGAACTCAATTGCTTCAACTCTTGAGTCGTACATGTGGTAGAGAGTCTCTATATTGCAGTTCATAGAGTTTTTCTTTGCACGGACATAGGCAATTATGGCTTCTGAGGTGATGTATTTTGGCGAGATTACACTGCCAAGGTCCAGGCTGTTTATGACATTGGTAAAAGTTATACGATTAAGCTTTGTTATGACCTTTGCATTGGAAACCTGTTTCGCATAGAGCGTAAGCATGATGTTTTCCTCGTCTATACCGGTAAGAGGTACAAATGACTGGCAGGTCTCTATGCCCTCTTCCTTTAAGAGTGCCTGTTCTGTTCCGTCACCGTTTATGATGACAGCATCCGGAAGCAGTATGGAAAGTTCTTCACAGCGCTCAAAGCTATTTTCGATTATTTTGACCTTTATGCCACGTGATATGAGCTGCTTTGCCAGGTAATATGCGGCTTTGCCGCCTCCGATAATCAGTGTATTTTTTACGCTGTGTGTATTGACTCCGATGTGGCTGAAAAACTCCTTTGTATGTCTGCGTTCGCCGACAAATGACAGCTTATCGCCCTTGCGGAGCACAAAATCACCTGATGGGATAGTGACCTCATCATCTCTCTCGACTGCACCGATAAGTATGTTGGCATGGTGCCTGGTGCCCAGATCCATGAGCTTTGTTCCGTCGAGGATGCTGCCCTCGGGAATCTCATACTTGATGAGCTGTGCCTGACCGTGAGCAAAGTTTGTCACCTCAAGGCTGGACGGCAGATGAAGAATATGAGCCATCTCAATAGCTGCCTCAAGCTCAGGGTTGATAATGAGTGCAAGACCAAGCTTGTCGCGCAGATATTTGGCCTCCTGGCTGTATTCAGGCGTTCTGACTCTGGCTATAGCAGCACAGTTGCCGACCTGTGTGGCAATGGTACAGCATAGCAGATTCAGCTCATCAGAGCCTGTGACTGCGATGATTAAGTCGGCATCATCAATACCCGCTTCCTGCAGTATCTTGTAGCTGGCACCATTTCCTGCAATACCCATTACATCATAGATATTGGATACCTGGGAAATCCTCTCCCTGTTTTTGTCGACAATTGTTATGTCGTGCCCCTCCTTGCCAAGCTGCTCAACGAGAGTACGGCCTACCTTGCCGCATCCGACGATGATAATTCTCAGTCCCTGGGAGGGAACCACTCCTTTTTTGAACATTATTTCCTCCGTATATAAAAATATAATGATATGAGGGTCAAAAGGTATTTTGCCCCTCATTTATGATTGTGTGGTGGATAGAATTATTATGACTATCATATATCAATGGATTATAACATAACGCATATATATTTCATAGAGAAAAAAGTCCCAAAAATATGAGATTGTAATAAAGTACAAAAAGTGATAAAATTGATTTTAATTGTAGTATTTGAATAGCTGTTTGAACAGCAATAAGAGATAGATTTTTGGAGCTTTAAGTAATGACGGGATTTTTAAAGGCAAACTACCATACGCACACCTATAGGTGTCAGCATGCATATGGCAGTGAGCGTGAATATATAGAGGCGGCAATCAGAATGGGCATTACAGAGCTTGGTTTTTCGGACCATGTGCCGTGCCCCTTTAAGGATGGCTATGTGTCGGGCATCCGTATGACGATGGAGCAGGCACCGGAGTATGTGTATGCCATCAGGGAACTTGGGAAGGAGTATGCATCCGACATAAAGCTCTACGTTGGCTTTGAGGCGGAGTACATACCGGAGTTTTTCAAGGAGCAGAAGGCTATGTTTGACAGGCTTGGCTGTGATTACATGATAATGGGCCAGCATTTTATGAAATCAGAGCAGACAGGCCCATATACAGGCACACCGACAGATGATGAGAGCCGTATACGCGAGTACGTGGATACTGTTATAGAGGGCATGAAAACAGGCATGTACAGCTATTTAGCACATCCTGATTTAATAAATTACCAGGGACTTGATTCCGTCTATGACTGGGAGATGACGAGGATGTGCAAGGCACTTAAGGAGCTTGACATACCGCTTGAGATAAACATGCTTGGTATCAGTGCAGGAAAGCACTATCCGACAGAGCGCTTCTGGTGTATACCGCATGACATCGGCAACAAAGTGATACTTGGGCTTGATGCACATACAGTGGACAATATATGTGATGTGGAAAGCTATGAAAAGTCACTTGATATAGTCAGAAAATATGACCTGAATCTTATTGACCGGATTGAGATATAGTTACTTACAAAATATCAAATACCAAAAGTGAGGAATGCTATGATTATTACAGAAGAAAAATATAATGAGGAATTAACAAGATATGTTTTGCCTTTTATCAGGCTTAATTTTGAAGATGGCTATATGAAGAGTGCAGATGGCACACGCATACATTACGGCTATGTGACGACACCTGTAGCAAAGGCTGCCATAGTCATATCACATGGATTTACAGAGTGTATGCCTAAATATTATGAGATGATTTACTATTTCGCAAAGGCCGGATACTCAGTATATATGGTGGAGCATCGAGGACACGGCTTTTCGGAAAGAAGTGTATCAGATATGAGCATGGTCACTGTAAACAGCTTTGACGATTATGTGAGTGACCTTGATATGTTTATCCGCGAGATTGTGATGAAGCGTGAGGGGCGCAGACCGCTTTACCTGTACGGACATTCTATGGGAGGCGCGATAGCTGCCCTGTATCTTGAGAAGCATCCGGAGGTATTTACAAAGGCAGTACTTTCAAGCCCTATGATAGAGATGCTTTATGGCAATTTTTCACATTTTGCCGTGGAGGCGATACTGTTTGTCGCAAGTGTGCTTAACTGGAACGATAAATATCTGCCGAGCCAGACACAGTATACGGATGAGTATGATTTTGAATCGAGCTGTTGTCTGTCAAAGGCGCGCTATGACTACATATACAAGTGCAAGGTGGAGGAAGAACGCTATCGTACAAATGGCGCCACCTACAGATGGTGCAGGGCCGGGCGCAAGGCATCCAAATATATAAAGAAGCATGCACAGGAAATTAAAATACCGGTGCTGTTATGCCAGGCGGGAAAGGATTATCTGGTTTCAAATACCGCTGAGGATGAATTTATTGCGAAGCTGCCTCAGGGCATTAAGAAGGTCTATCCTGATTCAAAGCACGAGATATTTAATGCGGATGATGATACCTTGGAAAAGTTTTACTCAGATATCCTTGATTTTTGGGCTTGAACATGAAAATGAAATTCGTCAAGTGAAAAATGTGACATAAAAAATCATTTGTTTTGTTAGAAATGACATATGGATTTAAAATACAATATATAGTATAATCACAACTGTTGCGGACAAGATGTTAGTATTTAAGCCGATGGTAAGAGTACGTAAAGCATAGCCCGTACAGAGAAAAATAATAAAATATATCAATATTGTAACAGGTAAATATACTATCAAACAAATGTGAGGAGAAAGAGAATGTCAGACGAAGTTTTAGACGATGTAATGATTAAGGGTTCATGTAAGGGAAAAGCAGATGCTATTGTAAATTGCCAGTGCAATATCGAGAGTGCACCGGTCAGATGCGAGCAGGCAGAAAGATGTATGTTCTATTCATATTATAAGTGCAGCAAGCAGTGGAAGAGGCTTGCATAGTTAAAATTTAAGATTAAAGCTCCGGGCTGACAATGAAGTCGGCATGGAGCTTTTTTGCGTATATTATAAAGAAAAAAATATTTTACATGCGGAAAACTTATGATAATATATATAATATATTAACAAGATATAGGAGAGACGCGCATGAAGAGAGTTTTGGTACTGAGTGATTCACATGGTAATGTGGGAAATATGATTCGGGCAGTCAAAAGAGAGGAGCCTGATATGATACTTCATCTGGGAGACTGCGTTGTGGATGCGGATGCCCTTAGGAGAGAGTTTCCTCATATAACCATGGTCAATGTGCCGGGAAACTGTGATTTTTCACGGGGAGATACAGAGAGACTTATTAATATCGACGGCTATAAGGTACTCATGTGCCATGGACATACATATGGAGTAAAGATGTCATATATGCATCTGGAGCTGCATGCGAAGGAAGTCGGGGCAGATCTGGCGCTCTTTGGACATACACACAAGCTGTTTTATGATAAGCACAATGGTCTTGCGATGATGAATCCGGGAAGCATCGGTGCACCGCTGTGGGGCTGCATGCCATCATATGGTATCATCACATTTGACAAAGAACACGATGTTATGAAACTTGATGTTGACTACATTGAGTATTGACGAATGATTTATCAAAGCGGTATAATATTGGCTAATACAGTTATTTATATAGGAAGCAGAGGAAAAACAGACAAATGGTAAAGGTAGTAAAGTTTGGCGGCAGCTCGCTCGCCAGTGCAGAGCAGTTCACAAAGGTTGGCGACATCATAAGAAGCGATGAGTCAAGAAAATATGTTGTGCCGAGTGCACCGGGAAAGAGAAATTCCAAAGACACAAAGGTAACAGATATGCTTTATGCATGCTATGATCTGGCTGAGAATGATCAGGATTTCAAGGTTATGCTCAGAAAAATCAAGGACAGATATGATTCAATCATAAATGGCCTTCATTTAAAGCTGGCACTTGATGAGGAGTTCAAGATTATCGCTGAGAATTTCAAGGCAAAGGCAGGTGCAGATTATGCAGCCTCTCGTGGTGAGTACTTAAACGGAATCATCATGGCAAACTATCTCGGATATGAGTTTATAGATTCGGCAACAGTCATCTTTTTTGATGAGAATGGCAATTTTGACGCGGAAAAGACAGACAAGGTGCTCTCAAAGAAGCTTGAGCAGACAGAAAAGGCAGTTATTCCGGGCTTTTACGGAGCAGGACCTGACGGAAAGGTAGTCACCTTCTCAAGAGGTGGTTCAGATATCACAGGCTCAATCGTTTCAAAGGCATGTCATGCCAGTATGTACGAGAACTGGACAGATGTTTCAGGCTGTCTCGTAGCTGATCCTAGAATTATCGACAATCCACAGCCAATCAAGGTTGTTACTTATAGAGAGCTCAGAGAGCTTTCATATATGGGAGCATCAGTGCTACACGAGGATGCTGTTTTCCCTGTAAGAAAGGCAGGCATCCCAATCAATATCAGAAATACAAACGACCCGGAAGCACCTGGTACTCTCATCGTTGAGAGCACATGCCAAAAGCCTGATTATACCATCACAGGTATCGCCGGAAAGAAGGGCTTTGTTGCGGTAAATATCGACAAGGACAAGATGAACTCAGAGGTGGGCTTCTGTAGAAAGGCTCTCCAGGCGTTTGAGGAGAACGGTATCTCTATAGAGCATATGCCATCAGGTATCGATACTATGACAGTATTCGTACATCAGGCAGAGTTTGAGGGCAAGGAGCAGCAGGTTATCAGCTCAATCAGAAGACTTGCTCATCCTGATATCATTGACCTCGAGTCAGACCTCGCGCTTATCGCTGTTGTTGGCCGTGGCATGAAGTCAAACCGTGGTACAGCCGGCAGGATTTTCTCTGCACTTGCACATGCCAATATCAATGTGCGCATGATTGATCAGGGTTCATCAGAGCTCAATATCATCATCGGTGTAAGTAATGATGACTTTGACAAGGCAATAAAAGCCATCTACGATATTTTTGTTGTCACACAGCTGTAATAAGCTAATGCAAAATTTATAAAAATAAAATCGAATTGAATAAATTGAAAATCAGTTAGAATTCAATTAGCATTAAAAAAACAGAGCTTGGCGTAATATTAATATATGACAAGCTCTGTTTTTTTTGAATAAGCAAAGCCATGGAAAAGCTTTATGCAGCTGATTCTAATGTGCTTGCGGCTCGCAACTGTTAAGGTACTGAACGGTTACGATAAAACGAAATACTCTCACATAAGGTAAAAATGCGCATATATTATAGCGAAAGGAAGAAGTATTATGCAAAAAGACACTATAATATATGTTACGGACCAAAGACAAAAATACCTTGCCGATATGCTGGGAGGAGAACAGACAGATTGCAGAAATAGCGGTGGGATTGATTATGAGCGTGTGGGAAATATTGTTTTTCCTACCCCGTTTTCAAAGCTTAAGCTTATAAATAGTGATATAGAAAAATTAAAACATAATATAATAATTAACAATATTGCAGTGTGGGGCGGCATGATGCCGGAGTGCTTCCCAGGCGTTGACAGAGGCTGTGACTTTATGAGAGATGAGACTGTCATAGAGCAGAATGCCATTGTCACGGCCGAGGCCACTGCGTCCATAGCAATACAAAAAAGCATACATGGCATATATGGCTCAAAGGTGCTTGTGAGCGGGTTTGGAAAATGCGGAAAGGCAATGGCTCGCATTTTTTCTGCTATGGGAGCCCGTGTCATGGTGATGGCAAGGAGAAAACAGGCAAGACTTGAGGCAGCTGAACTTGGCTATGAAACGGTGGATTTTAATAATCCTGCCAAGGCTTGTCTAGAAACACTTTTTCTCATAAACACAGTGCCAGACAGGGTTATAGATGAAAGTTTAATCATGCTTTTACAAAAAGATGCGATAATTATAGATATTGCATCTAAGCCCGGCGGTTGTGATTTTGAGGCATGTAAGAGATATCAGATAAACTGTACGCATGCGCTCGGCCTTCCGGGCATATACTGTCCGAAAACCGGTGCGAAAATACTTTATGACTGTATGAAAAGAAAAGGTATGACGGAGGGCTTATGGTTATTTCGGATTGCACCGTAGGAATGGGAATTACAGGCTCCTTCTGTAGTTTTGAAAAGACGAAGGATGTTGCAAAGCGGCTTGTGGAGAGCTTCGCCCATGTGACACCTGTATTTTCCTATAATGCACAGATGATGAACACACGCTTTGGAAAGGCCGGTGACTTTATGCATACTATTTCTGAAATTACCGGGGATGAGGGCATCAGGACACTGCAGGAGGCAGAGCGTGTCGGCCCGGGAAAGCTGTTTGACGTGATGGTGATTTACCCATGCACCGGCAATACAGCGGCAAAGCTTGCAAACGGCATAGTGGACACACCGGTCCTTCTCGCGGCAAAGGCTCATCTGAGAAACGGCAGACCGCTTGTTATCGGGATTTCCACAAATGATGCGCTCGGCATCAACTTTAAGAATATCGGAAAGCTGATGAATATGAAAAATATTTATTTTGTTCCATTTGGACAGGATGATTGTGTGAAGAAACCGAATTCACTCGTGTGTGACGGAAAACAGGTTGTCGGCACAATAAAAGAAGTGATGGCCGGACGGCAGATTCAGCCGGTAATCCTCTAGAGTGGGGGATATTACTTCATTGAGACTGTAGTATTGTAGTGATAGTAGTACGGGACGCTGCTTGCGGACACCGCGTCGGGCTGCATACACTCCGGTGTCCGCTACACTGCGCAGCCAAGATACTGTATGAATTATGCCTTATAGGCTTTCATAGGAGGACGAAACCGTCGAAACTCGCCATCCATAGCTCGATTTCTCCTTGCCTCGGCGTCCATGCCTCGGCATTTCTGTGTATCATGCGCATAATTCGACAGTATCTAAGCAGCTTCGTTATTCGCGGACACCGGAGTGTATACAGCCCGCCGCGGTGTCCGCAAGCAGCGTCCCGTACGTTATAGTATAAATAAAGAAAAGATTTATGAATCTGAATCATTGCTGGTCACACTGTTATGTGTGAACAGTAACTTCTGAATTGAAAAACTGAGCTGGAAAATGTGAAAAAACATAGTAAAGATGCGAAAATATATGTTATAATCATGTATACACAAAAAAACTGAAAACACAGGAGGATAAAATATGTCATATATTTACAAAACAAAAGGAACCTGTTCAACACAGATTGAGCTTGACCTCGATGGAGATGTAGTACATAACGTAAAGTTCACAGGAGGCTGCAACGGAAATCTTAAGGCTATCCCAAAGCTCGTTGAAGGACTCACAGTTGCCCAGGTAGAGGAAAAAATCGGTGGAATTAAATGTGGATTTAAGAATACATCCTGCGGCGATCAGCTCGCAAAAGCATGCCGCGAAGCATATGAAGCCCAGAAGAATAACTAAAAAATAGGCAACTCAAAAAAGCTCTCCCTTGTGGAGAGCTTTTTGAATTGAACATAATTCCACCATGCTTCGCGCACAACAAAGTGGATCCGGGAAGTACACAGTGTGTTCAGAATAAAAAAGTTCATATTTTTTATGAGGAATATACTGTGTACTCCCCCGGACCGCACAGCCTTCCCGCGCGAAGCCCCCAAAAAAAAATTAAAGGCGCAAACATCAATATTTTTATAAAATGTTTACAAAACATTCATCCCTTTAGGTTGTGCAATCATCCTCAAAGTGTTACAATAACACTATTGTGAGCCTGTACAAGGGCAATTTGAAGTTATAGGAGAAAAATATGAGCGCATTATCAAAGATCTTTGGTTCTCACAGCGAGAGAGAGCTTAAGAGAATTTACCCGATTGCTGACAAGGTTGAGTCATATAAGGAGGCAATGGGAAAGCTTTCCGATGAAGAATTAAAGGATAAGACAAGGGAGTTTAAAAAGCGTCTGGAGGACGGAGCAACACTTGATGATATTCTTCCGGAGGCATTTGCTACAGTAAGAGAGGCTGCTAAGCGTGTGCTTGGCATGGAACATTATAGAGTACAGATAATCGGTGGTATTATTTTGCATCAGGGACGTATTGCAGAGATGCGAACCGGTGAAGGTAAGACACTTGTTTCTACACTTCCTGCATACCTTAATGCACTTGAGGGCAAGGGTGTGTGTATTGTCACAGTCAATGATTACCTTGCAAAGCGTGATGCTGAGTGGATGGGACAGGTTCATGAGTTCTTAGGACTTAAGGTCGGCGTAGTACTTGGCGGCATGGACAATGACGAGCGCAGGGAGGCTTATGGCTGTGATATTACATATATCACAAACAATGAGCTTGGATTTGATTACCTGCGTGACAATATGGTTATCTACAAGGAGCAGCTTGTTCAGAGAGGACTCCACTATGCTATCATCGATGAGGTTGATTCGGTGCTTATCGATGAGGCACGTACACCTCTTATCATTTCAGGACAGAGCGGCAAGTCGACAAGACTTTACGAGGCATGTGATATCCTGGCTACACAGATGAAGCGTGGTGAGGATGTCCCTGAGTATTCAAAGATGGATGCCATCATGGGAATTGTCCAGGATGAGACCGGTGATTTCATCGTAAATGAGAAGGATAAGGTCGTAAACCTTACACAGGATGGTGTGAAAAAGGTAGAACAGTTCTTCCATATCGAGAACCTTGCAGATCCTGAGAATCTTGAAATCCAGCACAATATCATACTTGCGCTTCGCGCGCACAACCTCATGTTCAAAGATCAGGACTATGTGGTAAAGGATGATGAGGTACTTATTGTAGATGAGTTTACAGGACGTATCATGCCTGGACGCCGTTATTCGGACGGACTGCATCAGGCCATCGAGGCAAAGGAGCATGTAAAGGTTAAGAGAGAGAGCAAGACCCTTGCCACAATCACATTCCAGAACTTCTTCAACAAGTTTGATAAGAAGGCCGGTATGACAGGTACAGCTCTCACAGAGGAAAAAGAGTTCCGTGATATCTATGGCATGGATGTTGTCGAGATACCTACAAATAAGCCGGTAGCGCGTATTGATTTGCAGGATGCTGTATACGCTACCAAAAAGGAAAAGTTCAAGGCAGTTGTGGATGCGGTTAAAGAGGCACATGAAAAGGGACAGCCTGTTCTTGTAGGTACAATAACCATCGAGACATCAGAGCTTTTGAGCGGCATGCTCAAGAGAGAGGGAATCCCTCACACAGTATTAAATGCCAAGTTCCATGAGAAAGAGGCAGAGATAGTTGCACTTGCAGGACAGCATGGTGCAGTTACAATAGCTACCAACATGGCAGGCCGTGGTACCGATATCAAGCTTGACGATGAGGCAAAGGCTGCCGGAGGTCTTAAGATTATCGGTACAGAGCGTCATGAGTCGAGACGTATAGACAATCAGCTCCGTGGACGTGCCGGCCGTCAGGGAGATCCGGGTGAGTCACAGTTCTTCATCTCACTCGAGGATGACCTCATGAGACTTTTCGGTTCAGAGCGTCTGATGGGTGTTTTCAATGCGCTCGGAGTTCCGGAGGGTGAGCAGATCCAGCATAAGATGCTCACATCTGCTATCGAGAAGGCTCAGGAGAAAATCGAGGCCAACAACTTTGGTATTCGTAAAAATCTTCTCGAGTATGACCAGGTGGACAATGACCAGAGAGAGATTATCTACAGCGAGCGTATGAAGGTGCTTAACGGTGACAACATGCGTGATGCTATCCTTAAGATGGTTCAGGAGCAGGTTGAGAAGTCTGTCGACAGATGCATCTCTGAGGAAATTGACAGAGCTGACTGGGATCTTGTAGAGCTCAACGAGCTTGTGCTTCCGGTCATTCCTCTTGATCCGATTACAAAAGAGGATATTGAGTCAATCAAGAATGCAAAGCAGCTTAAGCAGTACTTAAAGGAAAAGGCTGTCATGCTTTATGAGCAGAAGGAGACAGAATTCCCTGAGCCTGAGCAGTTCAGAGAGATTGAGCGTGTCGTGCTTCTTCGTGTAATCGACAGAAAGTGGATGGATCACATCGATGATATGGCACAGCTTCGTCAGGGAATCGGCTTACAGGCTTATGGACAGAAAGATCCAATCGTAGAGTACAAGATGGCAGGCTTTGATATGTTTGACGACATGATTTCAGCTATCCAGGAGGATACTGTCAGACTGCTGTATCATGTACAGGTTGAGCAGAAGGTTGAGCGAGAGCAGGTTGCAAAGATTTCGGGCACAAACAAGGATGAGTCAGCACAGAATGCACCAAAGCGCCGTGCAGCAGCCAAGGTATATCCGAATGACCCATGTCCATGCGGCAGTGGCAAGAAATATAAGCAGTGCTGTGGACGTGTGAAGTAAATTTTAAATGGCTGTAATCGTTGCTGGTCACACTTTTAGGTGTGAATGGAAACATAAAATAAATAAACAAGAACGAATGTTCTAAAATTGTGGACAAAGTCGATTTTTTGTAGTAAAATAAAGCGCGTAAGTGCATACTATAAATGATTGACTTTGTCTTTTTATAATTTTACAAAAGCAGTATTTAAGATTTTTTTGGAGGAAGCGTGCGTTATGGAATTTAAACTGCATTCAAAATACAAGCCGACCGGCGACCAGCCACAGGCGATAGAGCAGCTTGTAAAGGGCTTTAATGAGGGCAACCAGTTTGAGACCTTACTTGGAGTTACCGGCTCCGGCAAGACCTTTACCATGGCCAATGTCATTGCAGCGCTCAATAAGCCTACACTTATCATATCGCACAATAAGACACTGGCGGGGCAGCTCTATGGTGAGATGAAGGAGTTTTTCCCTGAGAATGCAGTAGAGTACTTTGTTTCCTACTACGACTATTACCAGCCTGAGGCCTATGTGCCGCAGTCTGACACGTACATAGCCAAGGATTCCTCTGTAAATGATGAGATAGATAAGCTCAGACTTTCAGCCACGGCAGCGCTCACAGAGCGAAAGGATGTCATTGTTGTGGCGTCGGTTTCATGCATATACGGACTCGGAAGTCCGGATGAGTGGACCGGCATGAGTATTTCACTGCGCCCGGGGCAGGAGAGGGACAGGGATGATCTCGCAAGGGCTCTAATAGATTTACAGTACACCAGGAATGATATGGATTTTCACCGAGGCACCTTCAGAGTGCATGGTGATGTGCTTGATATATTTCCGGCAAATGCCGATGATACAGCAATCAGGGTTGAGTTTTTCGGTGATGAGATAGATTGGATAGTGGAGGTTGATGTGCTGACCGGCGAGGTAAAGTGCTCGCTTGAGCATACGATGATTTTCCCTGCATCCCACTATGTAGTTTCGCAGGAGAAGATAAATGAGGCCTGCCTCAATATAGAAAAAGAGCTTGAGGAGCGTGTGAAGTATTTTAAGGGAGAGGACAAGCTTATAGAGGCTCAGCGAATAGCAGAGCGGACCAATTTTGACATAGAGATGATGAGGGAGACAGGCTTTTGCTCAGGAATTGAGAACTATACGAGGCATCTGAACTTTGCAAAGCCCGGGGAGCCTCCGATGACACTCATAGATTTCTTCCCGGATGATTTTCTCATAATCGTGGATGAGTCACATATCACGATTCCTCAGATAGGCGGCATGTATGCGGGAGACCGCTCCAGAAAGACCACTCTTGTGGACTATGGCTTCAGACTGCCATCTGCTCTTGACAACAGACCACTCAATTTCGAGGAGTTCGAGGGTAAAATAGACCAGATGCTCTTTGTTTCAGCCACTCCGAATAAGTATGAGAATGAGCATGAGCTGCTTCGTGCGGAGCAGATTATCAGACCGACAGGACTTTTGGATCCTGAGATATCAGTGCGCCCTGTTGAGGGACAGATTGATGACCTTGTGTCAGAGGTCAATAAGGAGACTGCAAACCATCACAAGGTGCTTATCACCACACTCACAAAGCGTATGGCTGAGGATCTCACAAACTATATGGCAGAGCTTGGCATCAGGGTAAAGTACCTTCATTCCGATATAGATACTCTTGAGAGAGCTGAGATAATACGAGACCTGCGTCTTGACGTGTTTGATGTGCTTGTCGGTATCAACCTGCTCAGGGAGGGGCTTGATATCCCGGAGATTACACTTGTTGCCATACTCGATGCGGATAAGGAGGGCTTCCTTCGTTCGGAGACCTCGCTTATACAGACGATAGGACGTGCCGCGCGTAACAGTGAGGGCCATGTTATCATGTACGCTGACAAGATTACAGACTCCATGCGTGTCGCGATTGACGAGACAAAGCGTCGTAGAAAGGTACAGGAAGAGTACAATGAGGCTCACGGCATCACACCACAGACTATACAGAAATCCGTGCGTGATCTCATAGCTATCTCAAAGAAGGTAGCGGCCGATGAGAATGCTCTTGACAAAGATCCGGAGTCAATGAGCAAAAAAGAGCTTGAGAAGCATATTGCAGATATAGAGAAGAAGATGAAAAAAGCAGCGGCAGAGCTTAATTTCGAGGCGGCTGCCGAGTACAGGGATAAGCTTATTATGCTGAAAAACACACTGAGGGATATACGATAAAAGCTTATGACATTTGGAAGCAATTTGGAGGAACACAAATTATGGCAAAAAAAGAAAGAAAATACATCAAAATACGAGGTGCCAGTGAGCACAATCTAAAGTGTGTCAGTCTCGACATCCCGAGAGATGAGTTTGTTGTTTTTACAGGGCTTTCAGGCTCAGGCAAGTCATCACTGGCATTTGATACCATATACGCGGAGGGACAGCGCAGGTACATGGAGTCACTTTCATCGTATGCGCGTCAGTTTTTGGGGCAGATGGAGAAGCCGAATGTGGAGTCTATAGAGGGACTTCCGCCTGCTATTTCCATTGACCAGAAATCCACCAATAAGAATCCGCGTTCCACAGTCGGAACAGTCACAGAGATATATGATTACTTCAGACTGCTTTATGCCAGAATTGGAATACCACACTGTCCGAAATGCGGGCGCGCCATTACAAAGCAGACCATAGACCAGATGGTGGACACTGTTATGGCGCTGCCTGAGCGCACCCGTATCCAGCTTCTTGCACCGGTGGTCAGAGGCCGCAAGGGTGAGCATCAGAAGCTGTTCGAGAGAGCCAAAAAGAGCGGATATGTGCGTGTGATTGTAGATGGCAGCATGTATGAGCTCTCCGAGGATATCCCAATGGAGAAAAATATAAAGCACAATATTGATATTGTTGTAGACCGTTTGGTTGTAAAGCCGGGCATAGAGAAGAGGCTTACTGATTCACTTGAAAATGTATTTGAACTGACAGAGGGCAATGCCATAGTTGACATAGTAGATGGCGAACAGATGACCTTTTCCCAGAATTTTGCGTGCCCTGACTGTGGCATAAGCATAGATGAGGTTGAGCCGAGAAGCTTTTCCTTCAACAATCCGTTTGGAGCATGTCCGACCTGCTACGGACTCGGCTACAAGATGGAGTTTGACCCGCAGCTTATGGTGCCGGACACATCACTTTCCATATCTGAGGGCGCCATACAGGTGATGGGCTGGCAGTCATGTACAGACCCAAAGAGCTATACCTATGCGACACTGCGTGCACTGCATGAGGGCTATGGGCTTCCTCTGGATACACCGATTGACGATTTATCTGCGGATATGAAAAAGCTGCTGTTTTATGGTGGAGACGGCAGAGTGCTCAAGGTCAGATACAAGGGTCAGAGAGGTGAAGGTGTCTATGACCTTGTATGGAACGGCCTTGTGGACAATGTTGAGCGTCGCTACAAGGAGACCTTTTCTGATACGGCAAAGGCAGAGTATGAACAGTTTATGCGCATTACTCCATGTACGAGCTGTAAGGGGCAGAGGCTTAAGCCATCGTCACTTGCCGTCACGGTTGCGGATAAAAACATATATGAGATGACTTCCATGTCTGTGAAGGAGCTTGTGAAGTTCCTTTCTGATATAGAGCTTACAGAGCAGCAGCACTTTATCGGAGACCAGATACTAAAGGAAATCCGTGCGAGGGTCGGCTTTTTGCAGCAGGTTGGTCTGGACTACCTCACCCTTACCCGCGGGACTGCAAGCCTTTCAGGCGGGGAAGCCCAGAGAATCAGGCTTGCCACACAGATTGGATCGGGGCTTGTCGGTGTGGCATATATACTTGATGAGCCAAGTATCGGACTGCACCAGAGGGATAATGACAAGCTGCTTGGTGCACTTATGAATCTTAAGAATCTGGGAAATACGCTCATAGTGGTGGAGCATGATGAGGATACCATGCGTGCAGCAGATTATATCGTGGATGTAGGACCGGGAGCCGGCTCGCACGGTGGTGAGATAGTGGCAGCAGGCTCGTTAAAGGACATTATAAAGTGCAAAAAATCACTCACAGGAGCATATCTGAGCGGTAAAATAAAGATACCGGTGCCACAGGAGAGGCGCAAGCCAAGCGGATATATCACGATAAGAGGAGCCAGGGAGAATAACCTGAAAAATATTGATGTGCAGATACCTCTTGGTATCATGACCTGTGTTACAGGCGTGTCGGGCTCGGGAAAGAGCTCATTGACCAATGAGATACTCTACAAGCATCTGGCCAAATCCTTAAACAGAGCCAGGTGTATCGCGGGTGATCACGACGGTATAGATGGTCTTGAACAGCTTGATAAGGTCATAGACATCGACCAGTCGCCGATAGGCCGTACACCCCGCTCTAATCCTGCCACATATACAGGTGTGTTTGACATGATAAGAGACCTGTTTGCATCAACACCTGATGCCAAGGCAAAGGGCTATAAAAAGGGCCGTTTCAGTTTCAATGTAAAGGGCGGTCGGTGTGAGGCCTGCGGCGGCGATGGAATCCTTAAGATAGAGATGCATTTCCTGCCTGATGTATATGTGCCGTGTGAGGTCTGTGGAGGCAAACGATATAACAGGGAGACACTCGATGTAAAGTACAAGGGCAAGAGTATATACGATGTTCTTGATATGACGGTGGAGGAGGCACTTGAGTTTTTCAAAAATGTGCCAAAGATCCAGAACAAAATCCAGTCGCTCTATGATGTCGGACTATCCTACGTGAAGCTGGGACAGCCGTCCACAGAGCTTTCGGGTGGTGAGGCACAGCGTATCAAGCTTGCCACAGAGCTTAGCAGAAAGAGCACCGGAAAGACCATATATATACTTGATGAGCCTACCACAGGATTGCACTTTGCAGATGTACACAAGCTTGTGGAGATACTGCGCAGGCTCTCGGACGGAGGCAATACTGTAGTTGTTATCGAGCACAATCTCGATGTGATAAAGACAGCTGACTATATCATAGACATGGGACCTGAGGGCGGAGACGGCGGCGGAACCGTCATAGCACAGGGTACACCTGAGGAGATATGCGAGGTAAAACAGTCATATACAGGCCGGTTTTTGAAACCATATCTGGAAAAAGACAAGGATAAACTTTAAAATTTTATTAAATATTATCTTTTTTCAAAAAAAAGTTTGAAAAATGGGATTTATTGTATATAATAAGAGAGTGTATGTGTAAAATTAAAGATATGGCAGGAAAGGGGCTATTAAAATGGTCGGATCAGATATCGGAATCGATTTAGGAACAGCAAGTATACTTGTTTATATAAAAGGAAAAGGTGTTGTGTTAAAGGAGCCTTCAGTAGTAGCATTTGACAGGGACACCAACAAGATTAAGGCAATCGGAGAGGAAGCACGTCTCATGCTCGGAAGGACACCGGGTAATATCGTGGCAGTCAGACCGCTGCGTCAGGGTGTTATCTCAGATTATACAGTTACAGAGAAGATGATCAAGCACTTCATCCAGAAGGCACTTGGTAAGAAGAGCTTCAGAAAGCCACTCGTGAGTGTATGTGTGCCAAGTGGTGTTACAGAGGTTGAGAAGAAAGCCGTTGAGGATGCTACATTTGCAGCAGGAGCCAGAGATGTTAAGATTATCGAGGAGCCAATCGCAGCTGCAATCGGTGCAGGTATTGATATTTCAAAGCCATGCGGAAATATGATAGTAGATATCGGAGGCGGTACATCAGATATAGCAGTTATCTCACTCGGTGGTTCGGTAGTCAGCACATCTATCAAGATAGCCGGAGATGATTTTGATGAGGCAATTGTCAGATACATGAGAAAGAAGCATAACCTTCTCATTGGAGAGAGAACAGCTGAGGATATCAAAATCAAGATTGGTACATGCTACCCTCTCGCACAGCCGGAGACAATTGAGGTAAGAGGAAGAAACCTTGTAACAGGACTGCCAAGGACTATTACAGTCAGCTCAGAGGAGACAGAGGAAGCACTTCGTGAGGCAACTCTTCAGATAGTTGAGGCAGTGCACTCAGTACTTGAAAAGACTCCACCGGAGCTTGCAGCCGATGTCGCAGACAGAGGAATCGTGCTTACAGGAGGCGGTTCGCTGCTCAGAGGTCTTGAGGAGCTTATCGAGGAAAAGACCGGCATCAATACAATGACTGCAGAGCAGCCTATGACATGTGTTGCTATCGGTACAGGAAAGTATGTAGAGTTCCTTGCAGGCAAGAGAGATGAAGAATTCTAGAATATACGTTTTATAACAGGCAGCCGTGAGGGCGATGATATGTCCCTGCATTGCAGGAATGTATTGTCGCTTTTTTGTTAATATTGTTACAAATGGGGATATTACAGTCAGGGGGATTAGTGAACAAAATAAAGGATATTGAGAGAGGTGTAATTAATCTGGTATTTCCGCCGCGTTGTCCGGTATGTGATGGTATAATTGGTCCGGTTGAGAGATATATACACAGCAGATGCTGTGAAAAGCTCTTTCCGGTTGAGCAGCCACAGTGTATGCGCTGTGGAAAGCCGGTTTTGTCTGAGCTAAGAGAGTATTGTGACGACTGCGCACGGGCACTCGAGCATCACAGGCAGATGCGGGAGGATGACAGCTACAGGCAGGGGAAGGCGCTTTTTGCATACAAGGGCAGCATAAAGCAGACCATGTACAGGTTCAAGTATTCAAACAGACGTGAGTATGCGGCTTATTTTGCACAGACAGCAGTGGAAAGATATTCGCAGTGGATACAAAGCTGCGGAATAGATGTTATTATTCCGGTGCCGATGCACAGTAAAAAAATGCGCCAGAGAGGCTACAATCAGGCAGAGTGTTTTGCAAGGGCATTGTCTGAAAAAACAGGCATAAGGATGGCAAAAGGGCTTGTGCGCAGAGTGAAAAATACCAGTCCACTCAAGACAATGGGGTATGTTGAACGCAGAAATTGTCTCGAGGGGGCTTTTCAAGTGGCGGATAGTATTGTACAATATGACCAAATACTAATAGTAGATGATATATATACTACAGGCAGTACGGCGGAGTCGATTGGGCACGAGATAGCAAAGAAATGTCCCGGCCGTGTATATGTGCTGTGTATTTGCATAGGACAGGGAAGTTAGGAGGGTTTTATCAGATGAGAATATCTAATTGCAAGGGCTGTGGCAGAATATTTAATGTACTGTCAGATGAGCAGTACTGCCCGAACTGCCAGAAGAAAATGGATGAGAAATTCGATATAGTAAAGAAATTTGTTGAGGATAATCCAAATGTGCCGGTTGAGACAGTGGCCAAGGAGACGGATACATCCATGAAGCAGATAAACAGGTGGATACGCGAGGAGAGACTTTCGTTTTCACCGGATTCATCATATGGCATACCATGCGAGAACTGTGGCAGGATGATACGCACAGGCAGGTTTTGTGATGAATGCAAGACAAAGCTGACAAACACACTCCGCAGTGCGCTTGACACGCCAAAGAGCCAGGATAAGCAACTGTGGCAGCAGGATGATAAAAACCGCATGAGATACATCAGGTAGCAGGTAAGAGGATGATTTATGATTAACGAAGAAAAAGTAAGGGAACTGTTTAATATTGCCCTTTGTGACAGTAAAAGCGATGACAGCCGTGTGCAGAAGCAGTCCGCAAGCTACTACGGATGGGACTATATATGGAAAGAGGGCTTAAAAAGCTTCTTTACAGGTACATTCGCATTTGCAGGGCTTGTTGTGATGTGGGTTGCTGTCAATGCAGCAGAGCTTTTGGACAAAATAAATAAGCTTGATTTTAAGGCAATAGGTGTCACGATTGGCATACTGTATATTGCGTTTATGGCGGTTTACATTTTTGTCACAATTGTGGTGTATACTGCAAGATATAAGGCTGGCAGAAGGCAAGTGCGCAGATACGCAAATCACCTGAAGGCAGTGGGCAGAATATATTCTCGTGAGGAAAAAATTAAGCGTTAGGGAGGCTTTATGAACAAGTTATTGGAAATTAAGGATAAGGCAGTCAAATTTTGCGGTGAGTATGAGCATTTTATACTTCCGGTTCTTAAGTTTGCCGTTGCATTTATCGCATTTATAACAATAGATTTAAATATCGGCTATATGGCGAAAATCAGCTCGATGCTTGTGGCACTGCTTTTAGCACTTGTGTGTGCACTGCTTCCGGTGAATGCAATACTCTGGATAGCTTCGATTATGATACTTTTAGATATGTATGCGCTGTCCATAGAGGTTTTTGCCATCACGTTTGTACTTTTTTTAGTATTGTATTTTGTCTATTTTCGTTTTGCACCGAAGGATGGCATGCTTGTGATACTCACACCTATATGCTTTCAGCTTCACATACCATCTGTGTTGCCGGTTGCAGCAGGTCTTTTAAGAAGAGCTTATTCGGTAGTTGCAATAATATGCGGCACGTTGCTGTACTATTTTCTTGACGGAATCAGACAGAATGCATCAGCGCTTGCAGAGGTGGTAGATAAAAAGGGGCAGAGCACTACAAAGCTCAATGTGACAATGGGACAGCTTCTGGAAAATAAAGAGATGCTTATAGTTATGGCAATTTTTGTTATCACTACACTGGTGGTGCATCAGGTCAGACGATTGAAAATCAACAATTCATGGACTGTTGCAACCATTGCGGGAGGGCTCATACAGTTTGTTGCACTTGTTGTTGCCTATCTGGTGCTTGGACTGCCGGAGAAGATAATCTGGCTTGTGCTCAGCACTGTAGCAGCTATTTTTGCAGGTGTTGTCATACAGTTTATATTTATGAATCTTGACTATGCACGTACTGAAAACGTACAGTTTGAGGATGACGAATACTACTATTACGTCAAGGCAGTTCCGAAGAAGATGATTGCCAAGGAGGAAAAGGTTGTAAAGCACTTTGGCAATACAGGAAGCCTTGGAAAGAAGATTCAAAGACATAATCAGGAAAATATCAGCAAAGAGGCTATTGCAAAAGATCTCGAAATAGACGAAAATATATTTGAGGATGACAAATAGTTGTTACATAGTATAAGAGAAAGGAGAGCGCTATGGATAATGTGAGCGGTGTATTGATACGCTTCAAGGATCAGTTCCTTACATTCACAAATGTGCCGGGCATAAAAATCGGTGTGATAGACATTATAGAGATACTTATTATTTCAGTGCTCTTCTATCATATACTTCTGTGGATAAAGACTACGAGGGCATGGAATCTGTTCAAAGGTCTTATTATCATACTATTGTTTGTACTTGTTGCAGCATTGTTTCAGATGGATACGATACTGTGGCTTGCTGAGAAGCTCTTCAATATAGGACTCGTGGCACTTGTTGTTATTTTCCAGCCTGAGCTTCGAAATGCCCTGGAGAATATCGGTGGCAAGACCTTTCTGGGTGATTTTTTCAATACAGGAAAGGGCGAGATAGAGAAATTCTCTGACAAGACAATCGACGAGCTGGTGCGTGCATGCTTTGCGATGGGCAGGGTAAAGACAGGAGCGCTAATAGTCATGGAGGATGAGATAAATCTGGGAGAGTATATCAGAACAGGAATAGATGTGGATGCCATACTTACAAGTCAGCTCCTCATCAATATTTTTGAGAAAAACACGCCGCTTCATGACGGAGCGGTTATCGTGCGTGGCAACCGTGTGGTGTCAGCTACATGTTACCTTCCGCTATCAGACAGCCTGTCACTCTCGAAGGATTTGGGAACCAGACATCGTGCAGCGGTCGGAGTCAGCGAGGTAAGTGATTCGCTTACTATCATAGTTTCAGAGGAGACAGGAGCTGTTTCTACAGCATACAAGGGGCAGATTGAGCACGATATAGATGCCGATCATCTACGCACACAGCTTAAGCTCCTGCAGAACAGACATAGGGAGCCGGGTAAGTTTGAATTAATTAAAAGGAGGTTTAAGAATGGGAAAGAAGCTTCTAAAAACCTTCACAAATAATATAGGCTTTAAAATACTTGCGATAGCATTTGCATTTATACTCTGGCTTGTGGTCTACAATCTCAATGACCCGGTCAAGACAAAGACATTTACCACAACAGTCACCGTCACAGGCCGTGATTCGGTTGTTGACAAGGGGCTATGGCCTACCATCAAGGATTCGGAAAAGACCATCAGCTTTTCGGTATCAGGCAAGAGAAGCTATCTGAACGAGCTTGATGATTCCGATTTTTACGCAAATGTCGACCTTGCAAATATCATAGTAGATAAGGATGATACGAATAAGGCAAGCGTAAAGGTAGATATTGGATGCACCAAGTACAGACATTCGATTACCTTCAACGGTGGAGACCATATGCTCCCGCTTTCAATTGAAAAATATATGCAGAAGCAGTTTGAGGTAAAGGTATCAGTGGATGGAAGGCTCTCAGGTGCGAAAGCACTGGGAAACAAGCCACAGGCAAATCCAAAGGTAGTAAAGATCGGAGGTCCTGAGTCCATTGTTTCAACTATAGCATCGGCCAATGTAAATATAAAGGTCGATGACAATACCATAATATCAGATAATCAGATAACTGATCGCGGTGATCTCACGCTGATTAATGATGATGGCGATGAAGTCGATATATCAAAGCTTGATGTGGACAGCCAGTATCAGTCTATATCTGTGACGGTTGATGTCTTAAGCACCAAGGAGGTGCCTATCAAGTGTACGACGACAGGCTCACCGGCAGGTGGAAAGAGCGTGCTCGGAGTGGAGCTTTCAGAGGAGTCTGTTATGCTCAAGGGCAATGCAGAGGCCTTGAACAATATCACATCTATAGATGTGGGACCAATCGATATATCGGGCGCAACAGACGATATAAGTACATCTGTTGACCTGACAGGATATATGCCGGATGGAGTTTTTATAGTGAACTCATCCAAGGCAAAGCTCAGTATAGATATAAAGATTGAAACAAATGCGACTTCAACCATGACGCTGAACAGTTCCAATATCACATATGACGGACTTGAAGAGGGATATACGCTTACATTTGTAACAGATAAGAGCAGTGTCATAGTAAGCGGCACCCAGTCTGATATAGATACACTTTCGGGAACTACACTGAAGGGTAAAATTGATGTGACAGGCCTTGATGCAGGTACACATACAGTGACGGTAAAGCCGAATCTGGATGAGACCAAGTACACATGGGGCGAGATAAAGGTTCAGATAGTTATCGGAAGGGAAGGTGTCGGAGGCGGCACAGCGGGAACTGATGGTACAGGAACAGCCTCGGGCTCAACAACAGGCGGTACAATATCAGGCGACACCGGATCAGGAAGCACCGGCACAGGTGGTACGTCATCGGGCAGCACATCGTCAGGAAACACCGGCTCTGACAGTTCATCACATTGATAGATATATAACCGAAAAGAGGTAATAAAAGTGGTAGCACAAAAAATAATAATCAAGAATCCTACCGGATTACATTTACGTCCGGCCGGCAATCTCTGCAAAGAGGCAATGAAATTTAAATCAAAGGTAACATTTATATATGACGAGAAAAATGTAGCTAATGCAAAGAGTGTACTTTCAGTGCTTGGAGCATGCATAAAGTCAGGCGATGAGATAGAGCTTATCTGCAATGGCGAGGATGAGAGCGAGGCGCTTGAACACCTTATACAGTACATCAAGGATGGACTCGGAGAGTAGTACACAAGGAAACAGGTATACATGGAGAAACATATATGGAGAAGCTTTTAACCATAGTCGTTCCGGCTTACAATGTTGAAAAGTATATAAAGAACTGTCTTGACTCGTTTATAGATTTGTCTGTGCTCAGAAGTCTGGAGATACTCATAGTGGATGATGGTTCCACAGATTCCACAGCCAGCCTGGCACATACCTACGAGCAGAAATATCCATACAGCTTCAAGGTACTCTCTAAGGAGAACGGAGGCCATGGATCTACCATCAACTATGCGATACCGCGCGCAACAGGAAAGTATTTCAAGGTGGTGGATGGTGATGACTGGCTGGACAAGAGCCTTCTGCCACAATTTGTACAGCTTTTGAAGCACACGCACTCGGATGTCATATCCAATGACTTCAACCTGGTCGATGATAGGACAAAGAAGGTCACAAAGCGCAGAAAGGCAGTGTCCAACTCTTATCACTACAACAGGGAGTGGGGCTTTGCTGAGGCAGTCATGGATCCGCTGATCACTATACATTCCATGACCATCCGTACTGATGTATTGCAGAAGAATGATATTCGTGTGGATGAGCACTGCTTCTACGAGGACCAGGAGTATATACTCTACCCTATACCATACTGCACAAGCATCACGTTTTCACCGCTGCCACTGTATCAGTACAGGCTTGGCAGAAGCGGGCAGAGTGTGGACATAAAGATGATGATCAAGCGCCATGACCAGCACCTTAAGGTGCTTGATGCACTGTTTGAGTACAACAACGTGCACGGAAATCTGCAGACCTACAAGAAGCAGTACCTTGAGCGCGGCATAGCCGAAGCGGTCGATGATGAGTACCAGATATTTCTGGCAAAGGGCAATGCTGCAAGGAACGTTGAGCAGATGAAGAAGTTTGACGAGATGTTGCGTGAGGAGCACCCGGGAGTGTACCAGGCGTGCAGCAGGAAGAGCGTCTGGATGCTTAGAAAAACAGGGTTTAAGATATTTCCGATGGCAGCATGGGTCTATAGCAGACTGCGTGGTAATTAATTTTATGAATAGGCGTTAATGAGTATGCAATACTCTTTTTAATAATAGTAATCAGGACGGATAGAACAGTTAATGAGTAAAATATTATCAATCATAATACCAACATATAATGCAGAAAAGTTTCTGAATAAGGGGCTGTCGTCATTTCTGGTATGCAGGGATACAGATGCACAGACAGCACAGCACAACTGTAAAATGGCAACGGATGGCCGCTTTGAGGAAATAGATATTGACAAGGCTATACTTGATAAGCTTGAGGTGATAGTCGTAAATGACGGCACACCTGACAGAAGTGTTGAAGTGGCGCAGAAATTTGTGGATTGGTATCCGGATACTTTTGTCATAGTAAATAAGACAAATGGCGGACATGGTTCTGCAATCAACACAGGCGTGGAGCATGTGAGCGGAAAGTATTTCAAGGTGGTCGATGCAGATGACTGGGTAGATACGCTTGCGTTGAAGCATCTGATTGAATATCTCGAGCGTATAGATTCGGATGCGGTGGTACAAAGCTTCAGGTATTATGACATATCAAAGGATGAGTACAGACCGGCAGATGTGAAGGTACCTGATTTTACAAGAGAGTACAATTTAAATGATATAGTAAATATGTGGGATGATGTATATGATGGTCTATCATTTCACGGAGTGATATATAACACAGGGTTCTATAAAGCACTTGGATATAAGCTCACAGAGCATGTATTTTACGAAGACCAGGAGTATGCAACCGTTCCGTTTTCGTATGCAAAAACTGTCAGATTTATTCAGGAAGAGTTGTATGTATACAGAGTTGGAGATGTAAATCAAAGTGTTTCAGCAGCGAGTCAGGTGAAGCGTCTTCCGGATTTGGAGCAGGTTATATTTAATGTACTTGAGGCAGAGAAGAGCTTTGCAAAAATGCCACAGGGTGGAAAGGAACACTTTATCAGAAAGACGTCGGGCATAATCACAAGCTATTATCAAATAGCTTTGATAAAAAATACCGACAGACAATCCGGCAGAGCGATAGTAGAGCAGTTTAACATGAAGCTTGCTCAAAAAAGTGCACTTATGTATGAGGCAGTACAGCGTAAATATAAAGTATTTCGGCTGTTTAATAAGCTGCATGTGAGCAACAGCTTTTACGAGAATCAATTTGCAAAGCTGCTTGAGCTTGCCAAAAGGGTTGGCAGAGCAGACAGACTATACAGAAAATAATACTGACTACCATTGTCAAATATGGTGACAGACAGCGATATAAGTGGAAATTAACATATAGAAACAGGAATTAGATAGGATATGGAAACAGAGAATAAAAAGATACTATCAATAATAATACCGACATATAATGCGGCAAAGTTTTTGGATAAAGGGTTATCATCATTTATTATTGATGATAACTCTCTTTTAAATATGCTGGACATTATTGTTGTGAATGACGGCTCTACCGATAATAGTGTGGAGATTGCACAAAAATATGTAAATAAATATCCTGACGTGTACCGGATACTGAATAAAGAAAATGGTGGTCATGGCTCGGCAATTAATGAAGGAGTAAAAATAATAAAAGGAAGTTATTTTAAGGTAGTAGACGCTGATGACTGGGTAAACACTGATGTATTGAAAGAAACTATCTGTTATCTTAAATATAATGAAAATAAACATGAGAATTTCGCAGATGCAGTGCTGATGAGCTATAGATCATATGTTCTGCAGAGAGAAAATACTGATGAATATCCGTACGACGATAAATATATAACAAAAAATGGTGGACCATATAATGCCGGATATGTAGATGAGCATTTATACGATTTCTGGTGGGGGCTGAGTCTGCATGGGGTGATATATAATACGCAGTTTTATAGAAATACAGGCGTGACACTCTCTGAGGGAGTGTTTTACGAGGATCAGGAGTTTTCGATAATTCCAATGGCATATGCCGAAAGTATCTATGCATATGATAAGGCACTTTATGAGTATAGAGTCGGTGATGTAAATCAGAGCGTTTCGATAGAAAGCTCACTGAAGAGGCTTGACCATTATGAGAAGGTTATCATGAAGCTGATTGAGGCAGGTCGGGATGCTGAGCACTTTAGTATAGGTGGAAAGCAGCTGTGGTTTGATAAAACAAGCAAATTTATCAACGACTATTTGCAGCTTTGCCTGATTAGGAATACTGATAAAAAACAGCTTAGAAAAAGGATGAAGCTGTTTGTCAGTCAAATCGAAAAAAAGAATACAGATATGTATAAATGTGTAAATAAGAATTATAAAGCATTTTGTGTGTTGAATAAAATGCATATGAGCGACAGGGTATATCAGGACTATTTTATTCGTCTGTTACATATTGTACGTCATTAGGAGAAATTTTTGTAACTATTCAGTACAGAAATGTGCTCGCAACTGTGAAAGTACAGAACAGTTACGAATTTTGTTATCATAATGATGAATAATATGTCTGAATAATCGGAAAATATGTGACAAATCTCACTTGAGGCATATATAAGAAAGTGATAAAATATGGTGCTGTGAGAATAATATAAAATTAAGATAAAGAGGACAAAGATGAAGAAGAAAAGTATAAAATTCCTGGTAGTTTTGGCCTGTGTGTTTATGGCATTGGGGATGGCAGGCTGTGGAAAGAAAGCATACAAGACATTCCCTGAAAAGTACAAGCTTGCATCTGTGGATGTAGGTGGAATGACTGCTGACGAGGCAAAGAAAGCCATAAAGACTGCAGTAGGCAAGTATAAGATATCAGTGAAGCTTGACGATGCATCATTTGATATGACAGCTGAGGATTTGGGACTCAAGTATAATGAAAAAGCAGATCTTCAGGAACTGATAAATGCAGCCAACAAGGATAAGGAGCCGGAAAAGCAGATAAAGCTTTTTAAAATGGATAAGTCTGATGAGCTGGAGAATGCTCTTGTAGACTCTTATATCACCGCAAAAACGCAGTCACAGTCTGATGCAGCGGCACAAAGTGATACGGATACAGGTGCAAATGATGGCGAACAAAAGACGGCTGCGACAGATACGCAGAGCTTTGATATAAGGTCAATTGTGCCATATCGTGCTACAATAGCATACAATGCAGATGCAGGACAGTTTGAGGGTGTTGATGGTGTATCGGGAGATGCACCGGTATATGACAATGCAGCTACAAATCTTACAAGTGCTGTAAAGGAGCTGAAGGATAAGGTAGAGCTTACATCTGCAACAGGATATGTCGATGGAGAAAAGGCTGCAGATAGCGATTTAGTAAAGAAATCATTAAAAGAAGCCAATGCATATCTTGACGTGACAGTGACATGTAATTTCACACCGGCAACAGGCGAGGCTGCTACAGAGACTGTAGGAAAGGACCAGATAGCCCAGTGGCTTATAGTGGGAAATGATGGATTGTCAGTTTCTCTTGATGGTGAGAATATGGCTACATACTGTACAGAGCTTGCTAAAAAGCATGATGTATCAAAGAAGAAAACAGGGCAGTTTAAGACAACAGGCGGAAGTATAATAAATGTGCCTGTAGCATCATCAGGACAGACTGTAGATGGAAACAAGCTGTATGAGGCGATTGCTGAGGCAATAAATAATAAGAAGTCTGCAACAGTGGAAGCAGTTTACAGTGAGGCAAAGGAAGAAGAAACAGGTGAATATGTCACATATGGTGGCAACTACTGTGAAGTGGATCTTACTAACCAGATGGTATATGTATACAAGAATGGAGAACTGGTAGTATCAAGTCAATGTGTGACAGGATGTATTTCTAAAGGACACGGAACACCTACCGGAGTGTATTCTATCTTCTCAAGAGATAAGGACAGATACTTAAAGGGAGACGGATACAAGTCATGGGTTAATTTCTTTGTTCCGTTTAATGGCGGAATCGGGTTCCATGATGCTTCGTGGAGAAGTACATTTGGTGGAAATATCTATCTGTACAGCGGCAGCCATGGCTGCATAAATATGCCTTATTCAGCTGCAAAGAAGCTATATGAGAATGTAACATTAGATGAAAAAGTAATTGTATATGGTGGTGTTGACAAGGTGGCCGGCAAGGCACAGAGTTTTGGCGGGTCTGACTCTTATAATGTGACAGAGGGCGACGGAGCATTCAACCTCGGTGTGACAGCAGAGGATAATGCAAAGCTCACATACTCAAGTGATAATGAGGGTGTAGTTAGAGTGGATGAGAACGGTAATGTAACAATAGCAGGCGTAGGAACTGCTACAATCACTGTTAAGTCCGAGGCTACAACAAGCTATAAAGCCGGCAGCAAGACGATTACAATCACTGTAAATGCAAAGCCACAGCCAAACCAGACACCATCTGTGACAATAGGATGCGGTAATAAAACTGTAACAGAGGGAGATGCACCATTCTCTCTCGGAGCGAGTGCTTCAAACGGAGCAGGACTTTCTTACCAGTCAAGTGATCCTTCAGTTGCATCTGTAGATGGTGCCGGAAATGTGACTATCTACAGGGCCGGTACCGTACAGATTACAGCTATAGCCGGTGAAATGGCAGGCTGGAATAGTGCAAGCAGCTCAATAACCGTAACAGTAAATCAAAAACCACAGCCACAGCCTGTGACACCGACTGAACCATCAGAGCAGCCACAGCAGAACTAGAGCAGACATAATAGAGCTGGAACAATATAATATAACAAACGAAATACAACAAAGAAAAGTGCCGGAAACGGCACTTTTCTATTATATTGCATAATTATTTACAAAATGTGACATATTCTTAATACTTTTTTTGTGACTTCTAAAAATAGACAAAAGAAATGAAGTGTAGTAATATAACATAGGATTAAACCGAAAAATAATGTTACGATATGTAAAGGGTAGGAAAATGGAAAACAACGAACCAATAAGAGATCAGGAAATTGAAATCGATTTAGTAGCGCTGTTTCACGAATTAGTGAAGCACTGGAAGGCACTTGTGGCATCAATGGTGCTTCTTGCAGCAGTATTTGGATTATACTCCAAGATTACTTTTGTACCGGAGTATGAGGCATCAGCAGAGATGTATGTACTGACCAAGTCTACTTCCATCACCAGTCTGGCTGATATCCAGGTAGGCTCAAGTCTGACAAACGACTATGAGTATGTCATCACAGGCAGGACAGTTTTATCACAGGTAATTGATAATCTGGATATGGATGAGACATATGAGCAGCTTAGCAAGAGGGTTTCGATAGAGAATCCGACAGATACACGTGTGCTCAAGATTGTAGTTACAGACACTGATTTAGAAGCCTCAAAGACAGTGGCAGATGAGATTGCAAAGGTTTCATCACAGTATATAGCTGACAATATGGATCAGTCACAGCCAAAGATTATCCAGACAGCATATGCTTCAAAGACACCGGTGAATAATAATATCCTTAAAAATACAGTTATCGGTGCAGTACTCGGACTGTTCCTTGCAGCCGGTATAGTTGTACTTGGATACATGCTTGACGATACAATCTCCAATGCAGATGATATGGAGACCAGAACAGGCCTCAAGGTGCTTGCATCACTTCCTGTTGATGAGACAGAGTATGATGGAGTAAAGTCAAAGAAAAGAAAAAAGAAGAAAAACCAGTCATCTAAATCAGACGATAGCAAGAGTAAGAAGAGGGCAGTTTAATGGAAACAGTAGTTATTAATCAGATAAAAGATCAGAGCTATACAATGAAGGAGTCTCTTCGAGCTCTTAAAACAAGCATAAGCTTTAGTGGAAAGGGTGTGAAGTCTATCCTTTTTACCAGCAGCGTGCCAAATGAGGGAAAGACAACCGTAGTTATGGATCTGGCTCGTTCGATGGCAGATTCTAAGAAGTCAGTCCTTGTAGTAGATACCGATATGCGTAAGTCAGTCCTTGTAGGACGACTCAGAGCAAAGGTGGAGGGAGGCGGCAAGATATATGGCCTCTCGCATTATCTTTCAGGTCAGGTGTCTTTGGACAAGGTAATATATGCGACAAACATCAAGGGCGTGTTCATTCTTTTTGCAGGACATGAGGTACCAAATCCTACAGAGCTTCTTGAGACAGAGGAGTTTAGAGAACTTATCAAGTTTGGAGAGAAAAATTTTGATTACGTGCTTGTCGATACACCTCCTACAGGTGCTGCGATTGATGCGGCCGTAGTTGGAAAGAATGTAGACGGAGCTGTAATAGTTGCAGCTCAGAATGTCACAAGCAGCCGTGCAATCATTAATACAAAGCGTACACTTGAGGACTCTGGGGTCAGGATTCTTGGAGCAGTGCTCAATAAGTGCAAGTTTGAAGAGTCTAAGTATGGTCATTACTATGGAAACTACTATGGTAATTACTATGGTAATTATTATGGCAGAGATGAGGATGAAAAGTAATAGCTACAGACACAAATGAATGACGGAGAATGGTGCAGATGAAAAAAAAGAAAAATATAATTATTACGGCAGTAATGATTGTACTTATTGCCATTATAGCAATAATACTTGTAAGGATTAACAACAGTAATGTCAGTAAGAAAGAAGATAAAGACATAAAGCCGGGTACAGAGGCGGTTAATACAAATTCCGGTACACAGACTGTGGATGACAGCACTACGGACAAATCAGGTATAGAGGAGTTTGCGCTATTTGGTGTTGACAGCCGCTCTGATCAGCTTGATAAAGGAACACGTTCCGACTCCATTATGGTAGTCAGGGTTGATCATGATGCTAAGAAAATCCGTATGGTATCTATTTTCAGAGACTGTATGATGAATATTGATGGTCATGGATACCAGAAGGTGACACATGCACATGCGTTTGGTGGACCCGAGCTTGCAGTGGATACACTTAACAAGAATCTGGACTTAGACATAAAGAATTATGTCACAGTCAATTTCAATACAGTCGGTGAGATTATAGATGAGGTCGGAGGCATAGTACAGGATATTGATGCTTCTGAGGCAAAGGTGATAAACGGATATATTGATGAGGTTAATAAGGTACGTGGAACAAGCTCATCCCATATTGATTCAGCCGGCACATATACACTTGATGGAACACAGGCAGTTGCATATTCCAGAATACGTTATACCGCCGGAGGAGACTACAAGCGTGCTGAAAGACAGAGAACAGTTCTATTCAAGGTATTTGAATCAGCTAAGCAGATGAATACAGCAGCAAAGATTAAGATGGTATCAGACCTGATTGGGCATGTCAATACTAACTATAATACCGATGAGATTCTTTCAGTATTTAAGAATCTTGCAGATTATACAGTAGAGGATTCGACAGCATATCCACAGGTGTTCTATGGTGGAAAGGTTGATGGTGCATGGGTTGAGGTGCCTACTACACTTGCAGACATGGCTACAGGAGTGCATCAGTTCCTTGAAGGTGATACAGGCTATACTCCTAGTGCAACTGTAAACGAATACAGCAGTGCATTATCAGGAAAAGTAAGTGGACCAAATAATGATTTAACAAATACAGATTTTGGGGATTAAATATGAACTTCAGACAAAATGGAGATAAGTACCTCATCACAATAGAAGCAATTGCACTGATAGTTGTGCTGGTATTTGGAGCAGTGCATTTTGTGATGCCGGGGAACAATGCAAATAAGAAAATAACAGAGAGCCAGCAGGAAACACAGAATCCTACTCAGGTGACTGATGGAACTCAGCAGGTACAAGCTGATGGACAGCAGGCTGCACCGGCATTTACTCCGTCAGATTCGGTCAAGGCAAAGCTGGCTTCTATGACAACAGAGGAAAAGGTAGCTCAGCTATTCATTACGAGACCGGAGGAGATTACAGGTGTATCACAGTTCACTCAGGCCGGTAACAAGACAAAGGTAGCTATTGGTACATATCCTCTTGGTGGTTTTGTGTTCAGGCAGGAGAATTTCTCAGGAGAGGCTGCAGTTACAAAGATGATGAGCAGTCTGCAGTCATTTTCGCAGGAGAGACTGGGCGTGAATCTGTTTCTTGCAATTGATGAAGAAGGTGGGGAAAGACTTCCTCTTGCTTCAGCTAATGGATATGAGGCACAGCAGGCTCCATCACAGCTTGGAGATACTGATGCAGCGGGCAGCAGTGCAGGAAAGATAGGCTCATATATGGCTACCAATGGTCTTAATATGAATTTTGGACCGACAGCGGATATAGCATATGGTGATAATGCGGATAACGATACATATGCATTTGGCAGCGAGTCAGCGACTGTAGGTGACTGTGTTGCAGCACAGGTAAGCAGCTATAATGGCGCAGGAATCAATTCTGTTGCAAAGTGCTTTCCGGGAAAAGGAAAGGCTACTACAGATACAGCTACAGGAATGCTTTGGATGACAGATAAGCTGGAGGATTTAGAGGCATCTGATTTTGTACCATATCAGAAGGCAATTGAAGCAGGTGTTCCGGCAGTCATGATGGGAAATGTACTTTGCCAGAGTGTGACAGGAGAGGAAACCACACCATGCTCTACATCAGCCGGTGCCGTAAACTATATGAGAACTACTATGGGCTTTAATGGTCTTTTGATTACAGATGATTTGTCAGATGCATCTCTTAATAAGGTATGTACACAGAATGAGGCAGCTGTGGCAGCTGTTAAGGCAGGAATGAGTATGCTTTATGTTTCAACAGGTTTTGAGAGCAGCTATAATGCAGTGTTGTCTGCAGTTAACAGTGGTGAGATACCGGCAGAAAAATTAGATGATGCAGTTGGAAGAATTCTTACAACAAAAGGAATTTAATATATGCAAATAAACGTAAATCCGTTATACTATAGAGTATAGCGGATTTTTGTTATAAATTTTGTATATTTAAAGGAGAATTGCTATATGTCAAATTGTTTTATCCCGGCAAATATTCTTTTGCCAAACGATGGAATAGATATGGAAAAATGGTCAGTTATTGCCTGTGACCAGTTTACAAGTCAGGCGGATTATTGGTATGCTGTGGAAAAGTATGTGGCTGATACACCGTCAACGCTTAATGTGGTGTTCCCTGAGATATATCTGGGAACAATTACGAAGCAGGAGAATGATTGCAATTCGTCAGGGGATGGTGTCAAAAATGACAAAGAAACCGACAGAAAAACAAAATATGCTTCAATGACAGATGATGAGAGAATCAAATATATCAATACCACTATGGATACATACCTCACAGATGGAACCTTAAAGCAGGCAGTGACAGACGGCTACGTGCTGGTCGAGCGTACTACGGAGTCAGGGGTGCGTCTTGGCATAGTTGGACTTATTGATCTGGATGACTATGATTTCGACCCGAAAAAGAAGACTCTCATCAGAGCTACTGAGGGGACTGTAATCTCTCGTATACCACCGAGAGTGAAAATCAGGGAGCATGCTGCCATTGAACTGCCACATGTTATGTTGCTTGTTGATGATCCTATAGACGGACAAAGGATTGATAGATGTCATGAAACTACACAGGAAGCTGCTGTAAATATAGCAGCTGTAAAGCATGGAATAATCGAGTATGTGTATGCCATCAGGGATACTCTTCGTAAGCTTTACGATACAGAGCTCATGCAGGGTGGCGGGCATATCCGTGGCTATGCTATCGAGGGTGAGGCAGCAAAGCAGGTGACAGAGGCATTCGCAGCAAAACAGAATAGCTGTGGAGGCTTTTTGTTTGCAGTAGGTGATGGAAACCATTCGCTTGCAACGGCGAAGACCTGTTGGGAAAATATCAAAAAATCAGGAAAATTCACAGAGGAGCAGTTGAAAACTCATCCTGCAAGGCATGCTCTTGTGGAAATCTGCAATCTGCATAGTGAGGCACTTGAGTTTAAGCCTATTCACAGACTGCTTACAAATGTTGATGTAAAGGACCTGCTATCGTTTTTCGAAGCTGAAATCACAAAACAAGGACTTGCGAGCACTGAGGGCGATGAGATAGTATTTGAGTATGTTGAATCAGGAAGAGGTGACAGTGCAAAAACGGCAAATGGCAATGAAGCAGTTTCAGAAAATAGCGCTGGAAGATGCACAGCACCAATAAAGAATTTTGGAATTAATATCGCAAATAGAGGTGACCGCCTCCCGGTTGAGATACTCCAGGGTATTTTAGATAAGTATATTGAGACACATGACAATGTGGAAATAGACTATATCCATGGTGATGAGGCACTTCACGGACTGGTTAAGGAGACTAAGGGATGTGGAATCTTTCTTCAGTCGATAGACAAGAGCACATTGTTCCCTGCAATCAATGCGGGCGGGGTGCTTCCAAGAAAGACATTCTCAATCGGTGAAGCGAATGAGAAGAGATACTATATGGAGTGCCATAAGATAGCTAAATAATTTAACAAATAATATTGTTTTTTACTACACAAACATATTTATTAAGTGTATAATATAAGAAAAATTTATTTACAAGGGGACGACAATGGGAAAATACTTTGGAACAGACGGCTTCCGTGGAGAAGCTAATGTCAATTTAACAGCAGAGCATGCATATCAGATCGGTAGATTTTTAGGCTGGTATTATGGAGAGCTTAAGAAACAGAAGCAGCTCGACGAGCCGGCAAAGATAGTAATAGGAAAGGATACAAGACGTTCAAGCTATATGTTTGAGTATTCACTTGTATCAGGACTTACAGCATCGGGAGCAGATGCATATCTATTACACGTTACCACAACTCCATCAGTGGCATATGTAGCAAGAACCGATGATTTTGATTGTGGAATCATGATTTCAGCAAGCCACAATCCATACTATGATAACGGAATCAAGCTTATCAACGGCAATGGAGAGAAGATGGATGAGGAGACAATTCTCCTTGTCGAGGACTATATAGACGGCAAGCTCCGCCTGTTTGGGCAGGAGTGGAAGGAGCTGCCTTATGCACATAAGGACGCTATTGGATGCACAGTGGACTATGTGGCAGGCCGTAACCGTTACATGGGATATCTCATCTCACTCGGAGTATATTCATTCAAGGGCATGAAGGTTGGTCTTGACTGTGCCAACGGAAGCTCATGGAACATGGCAAAGTCTATTTTTGAGGCACTCGGAGCAAAGTGCTATGTTATTAACAATGAGCCAAATGGTCTCAACATCAATAATAATGCAGGCTCTACACATATTGAGGGCTTACAGAAATATGTAGTGGACAATGGTCTTGATGTAGGCTTCGCATATGATGGAGATGCTGACAGATGTCTCTGTGTAGACGAGCTCGGAAATGTAATCACAGGAGATCATATCCTTTACATTTATGGAAAGTACATGAAAGAAAGAGGAAAGCTCGATAACAATACTGTTGTCACAACAGTTATGTCAAACTTTGGACTCTACAAGGCCTTTGATGAGATTGGAATCGGCTACGCAAAGACTGCAGTTGGTGACAAATATGTATATGAGTACATGCAGCAGAATGGCTGCCGCATCGGCGGAGAGCAGTCCGGTCATATCATTTTCTCTAAGTATGCGTCGACAGGTGATGGTATCCTGACCAGCCTTAAGATGATGGAGGTCATGATGGCGAGAAAACAGAAGATGAGCCAGCTCTGCGAGGGGCTTAACATCTACCCACAGGTGCTTCAGAACGTGCGTGTGGCTGACAAGGCAGAGGCACTTGCAAATCCAGAGGTTCAGGCGGCTATTGACCAGGTTACTGCAGAGCTTGGCGATACAGGACGTATACTTGTGCGTGAGTCGGGTACAGAGCCTGTTATCCGTGTCATGGTTGAGGCAGAGAGCGAGGAAATCTGCCAGAAATATGTGGATATGGTTGTTGCAAAATTAAAATAAAGGATAATGCCAAGGATAATATACATAATATACAAAAGCTGTGTGAGAATATCATGCAGCTTTTGTTGTTATATGTGTTCATAAGTAAATGAATTAAGATAAATAAAGTGGATATAATTAAATCTGAGGAGAGAATATTTTATGCCTGAAATCTTAATTATTTTTATATTATGTGCCGGTATTATTGTAATTGGTATAATATTGTGTATAATTATTAAAGTGAGTCATATGTCAGATGACGAACAGAAAAAGGACGATGAACGACAGCTGGAGTTCATTCGTGCCTACAAGGAGCATAAAAAAAGACATTGAGTTTAAAGGACTATATAATAAGAGACATACAGGAAAAGTTCAAATATCTTCCGTCAGCAGTATATCTGGCATTAATCTGCATTGCGATGTATATTTTTGTTTGTCTGCTGCGATATCTTTTCACAATGAGAGAGGTATCACAGGCGGATGAGAGAAGAAAAAAGATAGTGGGCAAAATCTGGCATATGCTGTTCTGTGGCACATTTGTGGCTTATATGTATACACTTATAATGATAGTGTATTATTCAAGGGAGCCGGGAAGCCGAACAGGTGTCGCCGATATGGTGCTGTGGAGCACATGGGGCATGACACTGCAGATGCACGCTTATTTTATAGAAAATATAGTATTGTTTATACCATTTGGGCTTTTGTTTCCGCTGGTTTTTAAAAATTGGATGAGATGGTTTACAATACCTGTTGGTGCTTTTATAAGCGCATCAATTGAGTATACGCAGCTAATCACAGGCAGGGGATATTGCCAGCTGGATGATTTTGTGACCAATACGGCAGGAGCAGCAATTGGATTTTTTATTTATTTGATATTATATGCAGGGGGGCTGGTATGGAAAAGAATAAGATAAGCATTGTGGTACCATGCTTTAACGAGAAAGAGGCTCTGCCTCTTTTTTATAATAAAATAACTCAGGTGTTTAATCAGATGAGTCAAGAGAGTGAGACAGCGGGATTGTCCTATGAACTGATTATAGTGGATGATGGCTCTATGGACGGGACGCTCGATGTTGCAAAGGAGCTTGCCGTAAGTGATTCCGGTGTGAAATACATATCCTTTTCACGCAATTTTGGCAAGGAGGCAGCCATGTATGCAGGCTTGCAGCATGCGGTGGGGGAATATGTGGCAATAATGGATGCAGATCTTCAGGATCCACCGGAAATGCTTCCGAAGATGTATCAGGTTCTTATCAAAGAGGGCTATGATGCTGTCGGTACAAGACGAGTGACAAGAAGGGGTGAGCCACCGATTAGATCTTTTTTTGCCAGAAAGTTCTATAGGCTGATGAGTAAGATTTCAAAGGCAAATATGGTTGATGGGGCACGTGACTACAGGCTGATGAATAGGAAATATGTGGATGCTCTTTTATCGCTAAAAGAGTACAATAGGTTTTCAAAAGGATTATTTGGCTGGGTAGGATTTAAGGTGAAGTGGCTTGAGTTTGAGAATGTAAACAGGGTGGCAGGTGAGACAAAATGGTCATTCTGGCAGCTTTTTTTGTATAGCCTTGACGGAATAGTGGCATTTTCCAACGCACCGCTATACATTGCATCCATAGCGGGAGTATTCAGTTTTATTGTGGCGATAGCAGCCATGCTTTTTATCATAATCAGAAGACTTGTGTTTGGTGATCCGGTAGCAGGATGGGCATCAACGGTGGTCATCATTCTTTTTATCGGCGGCATACAGCTTCTTAGTATAGGGATACTTGGGCTTTATCTGTCAAAGCTTTATCTCGAGGCGAAGGACCGGCCGATATATTTAATAGGAGAATCAAATATAGAAAAACCTACAGAAAAATATTAAGACTTTCTTAAGAGTTCTTAATTCGATAGCACATGACATTTTTTTCAGATGTTATGTGCTATAATTCTTTTTGGCAACGTTTATTATTGCATGAAAGAGGAATAAGATGAAAAACGTACTGGAGTGGCTTGAGGCCACAGTAGAAAAATACCCTGACAAGCATGCATTTTCGGATACTGAATGCAGCATTACGTTTGCACAGGTGTATGATATAGCAAGAAATACAGGAGCATATCTGGTAGAACAGCTTGGAGTGGACAGAACCCCTGTTGCAGTATTTGCCGGAAGGAAAATGGTGACACCGGCATACTTCCTGGGAGTGGTATATGCAGGCAGACCGTATGCGCCGATTGACGCATCGCTTCCTGACAAGAGAATTGAAAAAATTCTTGAAAATCTCTCACCAAGGGCTATTGTTGCAGAAAGGGAAAGTCTTGAGCATGTGGAGAGCATAGTGGATGAGCTGGCAAAGTCAGAAGGCTTCGATAGACCGCAGATATTTGTTGCTGAGGATATATCGCGCTTTAAGAAGGTGGTGTGCGATGACAGCTCACTGGATATGCTCGCTGCAGTCCGCAGGCAGATGTCCATGACAGATCCGCTGTATATCATCTACACGTCAGGCTCCACCGGCAACCCAAAGGGAGTCATGACATCGCATCTGTCACTTATGACATACATCAACGCATATTGTGATGTGATGCATATTGAAGGTGAAGATGTGCTGGGCAATCAGTCACCACTTGATTATATAGCAGCGATAAGAGATATTTATCTTCCTCTAAAGACCGGCTGCAGCACGGCTATTATTCCAAAAGAGTATTTTATGGAGCCGAATGTCCTGTTTGATTACATGAATGAGAAGAGGGTCAGCAGTGTAGGCTGGAGCGTTTCGGCATTTACTATTCTCACATCGCTTGGAGCATTTGAGGAGACAGGGCTTAAGAGTCTCAGAAAAATCTGCTTCTCAGGCTCAGTGATGCCATGCAGGGTGTTAAGGAAATGGCAGAAAAATCTGCCGGAAGCGCATTTTGTGAACCAGTATGGACCGACAGAGGCTACAGCCTCATGCACCTACTATAGCGTGGATCACACAGTGGAAGAGGACGAGGTGCTTCCTATAGGAAAAGCCTATGACAATTACAGGGTTTTTCTGATAGATGAGCATGGAAATGCACCGGCTGTAGGAGAAAAGGGCGAGATATGTGTATGTGGACCGATTCTTGCGCTTGGCTATTATAATGATCCAAAGAGAACTGATGCGGCATTTACACTCAACCCACTCAACAAGGCTTATCCTGAGCGGATGTACCGCACAGGGGATTATGGAAGGCTCGATGAGGACGGCATACTTCATTTCTGTGGACGTATGGACCGCCAGATAAAGCACATGGGACACCGTGTGGAGCTTGATGAGGTGGAGCATGCCGCCAATGTGGTCGAGGGAGTAGCAGAAAGCTGCGTTATATATAATAAATCAAAAGAGGTGCTGATACTTTTCTACACAGGTGACTGTGACAGGAGAAGCCTTGCGCTGGCACTGAGGGACGAGCTCCCGGGCTTTATGGTACCAAGGAAAATCAAGAAACTGGAGCAGCTTCCTAAGCTTCCAAATGGCAAATATGATATGAAAAAACTGGAGGAAATGTAAAATGAGAGACACGATTTTAGAGATTTTAGAGGAATTAAGACCGGATGTGGATTTTGAGAAGGAGACAAAGCTCATCGATGACAAAATTCTTGAGTCATTTGATATAGTTTCACTCGTATCGGAGCTGACTGATGAGTTTGACATCACAATCAGACCAAAGGATCTGGTTCCGGAGAATTTCAACTCAGTTGATGCAATCGAGAAGCTTGTGAAAGAGCTTGTGGAGGAATAAAGCATATGAGACAGACACCGTACTATGTATTTGATACGGACGAGTTTGCAAAAAGAGCAGCCATGATAAGGGCTGCTCTTGATTGTAAAGGAGGACGTAGGATACCGCTTTGCTTTTCGATAAAGGCAAACCCATTTCTGCTTCACAGGCTGCCGGAGGGCTTAGACCATGTGGAGGTGTGCAGCCCGGGAGAGCTTGAGATTTGTATAGCACTGGGCGTGAAGCCGGAGAGCATCATCTATTCAGGTGTGATGAAGGAAAAATGCGATATAGAGCGAGCAGTTTCATATGGCGCCGGGATACTGACCTGTGAGAGCATAAGGCATGCGGCGCTGATATCAGAAGTGATGCTTGAATGTATACCGGAAGGTGCGCATGAAGCCAGATTTGTCGAAACGAAAGCACAGGTCATACTGCGCCTGACAAGTGGCAACCAGTTTGGCATGTCGCTTGATGATATTGAGTATATCCTCTCACACCCGGATGAGTTTAAAGGCATATCTGTAATGGGGCTTCACTATTATTCAGGAACACAGAAGAGCCTACGAAAAATAAATAAGGATCTGGAAAAAATAAAGTCTGCACTTACCATGTTAAAGGACAAATACAGCTTTGAGCCACAGCTTGTAGAGTATGGCCCGGGACTTTGCGTGGAGTATTTTGAGGATGACTGGCAGGAAAGGGAAAAACAAGCACTTGATGAGGCAGCAGAGGCGCTTAGAGAATTTGCCGAGGAATATCCGCTTGGCATTGAGATGGGACGATTCCTCGCAGCCTCATGCGGTAAATATTACACACAGGTAAAGGACCTTAAATCGACAGGCGATGCCAATTATGCGATTCTGGATGGAGGAATCCACCATCTGAATTACTTCGGGCAGAGGATGGCTATGCAGGTGCCACCGATTAGGGTATATGGTGGTGAAGTATCAGAAAATGAAGAAAAACCCGGTGTGGAATTAACACAAATGCCGGACGCAGATTATACACTCTGCGGAAGCCTCTGTACAGTAGCAGATGTGCTGGTACGCGAGGTGAAGCTTAAGAAGCTTGAGCTTGGTGACATTCTTGAGTTCGCACACTGTGGTGCTTACTCCGTGACAGAAGCACCGGCGCTCTTTTTGTCAAGACAGCTTCCGGCTATATATGCATATTCGAAGGAATGCGGGTATGAGTGCCTGAGGGAGCATATTCCTGCAGCTGAGATAAATCTGGCCGGAAAAAAATTGTAATTTGTAACTAAAAAAGGCGCCCATGGCAATTTGTCACGGGCGCTTTTGATATGAAATAAACAAAGCCTCTTGTGGGAATCCTAATTATCAGCCTAGCTCCTTATCACACATATCAAGTACAGAGGCGATGGTAGTATCCATATCATAGTACTTGTACTCGCCGAGACGGCCGCCGAATATAACGCCGGTCTCCTTATCGGCAAGCTCCTTGTATCTGGCATAGAGCTGTCCGTTTTTCTCATCGTTTACAGGGTAGTAAGGCTCATCGCCTGCCTTCCACTCAGAAGAGTACTCACGGCTGATGATAGTCTTTGGCAGGTCATTGCCATCCTCATCCTTGCCGAACTCGAACCACTTGTGCTCGATGATACGTGTCCATGGAGTCTCACGGTCTGTATAGTTGACAGCGGCATTGCCCTGGAAGTTAGGAATATCAAGTGTCTCATTCTCAAAGCGTACTGAGCGGTATTCCAAAGTACCTAGCTTAAAGCCAAAGTATGCGTCAATCGGACCTGTGTATACCACCTTGTCAGCAAGAGCATCAAGCTCAGCCTTGTGCTCAAGGTAGTCGGTATTCAATCTGACCTCAATGCCGTCGAGCAGATTTTCAACCATCTTGGTGTAGCCACCGATTGGAATACCCTGATAAAGAGCGTTGAAGTAATTGTTGTCAAAGGTAAGTCTAACAGGAAGACGCTTTATGATGAAAGCCGGAAGCTCCTTACAATCACGGCCCCACTGCTTCTCAGTATAGCCCTTCACGAGCTTCTCGTAGATATCACGGCCGACGAGTGAAATAGCCTGCTCCTCAAGATTTTTAGGCTCGCCGGTGATTTGCTTTTTCTGCTCCTCAATCTTTGCAGCAGCCTCCTCAGGTGTCACCACACCCCACATCTTGTTGAAGGTGTACATATTGAAAGGCATTGAGTACAGCTCACCCTTGTAGTTTGCTACAGGGCTGTTTGTGAAGCGGTTGAACTCAGCAAACTGTGTGATGTAGTTCCAAACCCTCTTGTCATTGGTGTGGAATATGTGGGCTCCGTACATGTGTACATTGATGCCCTCCTGCTTTTCGGTGTAAACATTTCCTGCTATGTTAGGACGCTTGTCCACAACAAGCACTGATTTGCCCTTGGCCTTTGCCTCATGGGCGAAGATGGCTCCGTAGAGACCGGAACCTACTATTAAATAATCGTATTTCATTGTATTCTCCAAATTAATTTAGATAGATTTTTAAAAGAGTGATTGATTTATCAACCACTCTATTGTATAATCTACTCAAAGGTAATCGGATGTTATTCCGATTTGCCCTCAGTGATTGATTAGTATAAAGATTAGCACCCTCACTTTAGGCGGTTGGGGTGCTATTTCTTTTTGTGGTTGTCTATATACGACAATGCTGCAAAAACTACTAGTAACAATGTAAGTACTTCAATTGTATTCATAGTAACATCATCCCCCTTCTGTAAAACTAGAGGGATTTATCAGAATTAACACCCGAGCTTTTTTCGACTACCCAATGATTATATCATAGAGTATATGGGCTATCAAGGAGGCAATTAGAGAATATGAAACTACCCGGCTACTACTCCTCAGGAGAATTTGCAAAAAAAGCGCATATTACAAAAAAGACCGTCAGGTACTATGACGAGCACAATATTTTAAAACCATCCTACGTAAACGAAAACGGAGCCAGATTCTATAATGATGACGACTTTGCGCGTCTACAGCAGATACTGTTCCTTAAATATCTAGGCTTTTCCCTAGATGATATCAAGGAGATGACACTCAGAAACACGGACAGCAATGTCATGTCTGAGTCACTTCACATGCAGCTTGGTCTCGTGGAGGAGAGGATAGAGCAGATGAAGCTTATGAAATCAGCGCTGCAGGAGGCTTCAGAGGTAATAGACGAGGGGCGAAGCGTGGACTGGAGCCATATGCTGGAGCTGGTCAATATAAACGAGATGGAGCAAAAGCTAAGGCAGCAGTACAGGGATGCTTCAAATATATCAGCCAGAATCAATCTGCACAGGGATTTCTCGATGAATCCGGTGAGCTGGTTTAGCTGGGTGTTTGATGAGTGTGACTTTTTTAAGGGGGAAAAGGTGCTCGAGGTGGGCTGCGGTGATGCCTCGCTCTGGACACAGAACATAGACCGGATACCGGCAGATATGCAGATAACACTGACCGATATATCGTATGGCATGGTAAGGGATGCGACGAGAAATGTAGGCGCAGATGACAAACGCTTTACATATGAGGTGATGGATGCCCACAGGCTGTATAAGCCGGATGCAGCGTATGACTGCGTGATAGCTGACCATGTACTGTTCTATTGTGACAATCTGGATGCCGTGTGCAGTGAAATACTTAGGGTGCTAAAGCCCGGTGGAGTGTTCGTGTGCAGTACATACAGCTCACGCCATATGAAGGAAATAAACGATCTGGTGCAGGAATTTGATGACCGCATAGAGCTGTCAGCGGAAAGGCTGTATGAGCAATTCGGTAAGGAAAATGGTGAGACAATACTTGGGAAATACTTTGGTGAGGTAAGCTGGCATGGATACGAGGATGAGCTTGTGGTAGAAAAAGCAGAGCCTGTGATAGAGTATGTGCTCTCGTGCCACGGCAACCAGAACAGGTATATTGTGGACCGCTATAAGGAATTTGCGGCATTTGTCAGAAAGAAGACAGAAAGTGGGTTTCATATCACAAAGGATGCAGGTGTATTTATTGCACGAAAATGATTCAAAAACAGGATATTATAAGCATATATTTTGTGAAAAATGCTAAAAATATAAAAAAGTACTTGAAGGTGCCCTTGGGGCACCTTTTATAATGCAAGTAAATGATGAATCAGGTCAGTGTATTCTACAGACCGAAAGCATCAAGTGCAGCACGTAGTTTCAGTTTGAAGGAGAACAACATGAAAGGTATTATATTAGCGGGAGGTTCAGGCACACGTCTTTACCCACTCACAATGGTAACATCAAAGCAGTTACTTCCAATTTATGACAAGCCAATGATCTACTATCCTATGTCAGTGCTTATGAATGCAGGCATCAGAGATATTCTGATCATTTCAACACCACAGGATACACCAAGATTCAAGGAGCTCTTAGGAGACGGACATCAGTTTGGTGTCAACCTCACCTACGAGGTACAGCCAAGCCCTGACGGACTTGCACAGGCATTTGTTATCGGTGAGAAATTCATCGGTGATGATACAGTAGCCATGGTTCTCGGAGACAACATCTTCGCAGGACACGGTCTCAACAAGAGACTCAAGGCTGCAGTTGAAAACGCAGAGAGTGGTAAGGGTGCCACAGTATTCGGATACTATGTAGATGACCCTGAGAGATTCGGTATCGTAGAGTTCGATAAAGAGGGAAAGGCTATTTCAATCGAGGAAAAGCCGGAGCATCCAAAGAGCAATTACTGTGTCACAGGTCTTTACTTCTACGACAACAATGTAGTAGAGTACGCAAAGAACCTCAAGCCATCAGCAAGAGGAGAGCTTGAGATAACAGACCTTAACAGAATCTATCTTGAGAAAAAAGCCCTCAATGTAGAGCTTTTAGGACAGGGCTTCACATGGCTTGATACAGGAACACATGAGAGCCTTGTAGATGCCACAAACTTTGTCAAGACAGTAGAGACACATCAGCACCGTAAGATAGCATGTCTTGAGGAAATCGCTTACTTAAACGGCTGGATTACAAAGGATGAAGTATTAAAGACATATGAGCTCGTAAAGAAGAACCAGTACGGACAGTACTTAAAGGATGTACTTGATGGAAAATACCGCGAGCAGTTATATTAAGGAGGAAATCAAAATGACAATTATCGTAACAGGTGGAGCAGGATTTATCGGAAGCAACTTCGTATTTCACATGCTTAACAAATATCCGGATTACCGTATCGTATGCTTAGACTGTCTCACATATGCAGGAAATCTCTCAACACTTGAGCCTGTAATGGACAATCCAAACTTCCGTTTCGTAAAGGAGAGCATCACAGACCGTGACGCCGTATACAAATTATTTGAGGAAGAGCATCCTGATATGGTTGTAAACTTCGCAGCAGAGTCACACGTTGACCGTTCAATCGAGAATCCACAGGTATTCCTTGATACAAATATTATCGGAACATCAGTGCTTATGGACGCATGCCGCAAGTATGGTATTAAAAGATATCATCAGGTATCAACAGATGAGGTATATGGAGATCTGCCACTTGACCGCCCTGACCTTTTCTTCCATGAGGATACACCAATCCATACATCAAGCCCATATTCATCATCAAAGGCAGCAGCAGACTTACTCGTGCTTGCTTACCACCGCACATATGGACTTCCTGTAACAATCAGCCGTTGCTCAAACAACTACGGACCATACCATTTCCCGGAGAAGCTTATCCCTCTTATGATAGCAAATGCACTTAATGATAAGCCACTCCCGGTATACGGAACAGGCGAGAACGTGCGTGACTGGCTCTATGTAGAGGATCACTGCAAGGCAATCGACCTTATCATCCACAACGGACGTGTAGGAGAGGTTTACAACGTAGGTGGACACAATGAGAAGACAAACCTTGAAATCGTAAAGATTATCTGCAAGGAGCTCAATAAGCCGGAGAGTCTTATCACATTCGTAGGAGACCGTAAGGGCCATGATATGCGTTACGCAATCGACCCTACAAAGATTCACAACGAGCTCGGATGGCTCCCAGAGACCAAGTTTGAGGACGGCATCAAGAAGACAATCAAATGGTACCTTGACAACCGTGAGTGGTGGGAGACAATCATCAGTGGAGAGTACCAGAACTATTACGAGAAGATGTATGCGAATAGATAACTGCTATTCGTAAACCTTGAAGAATCGAAATGCGTGTTTACGAATAACAGTAAAAAGGAGACCCCAAATGAAAATATTTGTTACAGGAGTTGCAGGTCAGCTCGGACACGACGTAATGAACGACCTTGCAGCACGCGGTTACGAAGGAATCGGAACAGATATAGCACCACAGTACAGCGGAGCAGACGATGGCACAGCAGTTACAACTATGCCGTATGTATCACTTGACATCACAGACCGTGATGCAGTGGAAAAAACAATCACGGAGCTTAAGCCTGACGTGGTAGTACACTGTGCAGCATGGACAGCAGTAGATCTGGCCGAGGATGATGATAAAAAAGCAAAGGTGCATGCAATCAACGCAGACGGCACTCAGAATATCGCTGATGCCTGCAAGAAGATAGATGCCAAGATGGTATATATCAGCACAGACTATGTATTTGACGGACAGGGAACTACACCATGGCAGCCTGACTGCAAGGACTATGCACCACTCAATGTATACGGACAGACAAAGCTTGACGGAGAGCTTGCAGTGGCAAATACACTTGAGAAGTACTTTATCGTGCGTATAGCATGGGTATTTGGAGTGAACGGCAAGAACTTCATCAAGACAATGCTGAATGTCGGCAAGACACATGACAGGCTCACAGTAGTAAGTGACCAGATTGGTACACCAACATACACACTCGACCTTTCAAGACTGCTCGTAGATATGATAGAGACCGATAAATACGGTTACTATCACGCTACGAACGAGGGCGGATATATCAGCTGGTATGATTTCACAAAGGAAATCTTTAAGCAGGCAGTGGAGCTTGGACATACAGAGTATTCTGAGGACAGACTCACAGTCGTACCTGTTACAACAGCAGAGTATGGTGTGTCAAAGGCAGCACGTCCGTTTAACAGCAGACTGGACAAGAGCAAGCTCGTGGAGAATGGATTTAAGCCGCTCCCTACATGGCAGGATGCGCTGCACAGATATCTGCAGGAGATTAACTTTTAGAAAGGACATAGAAATCATGGGACAGATTAAAGTACAGAAAAACGTAGGTGGAATCGAAGGACTTTGCATCATCGAGCCTACAGTACACGGGGACAACCGTGGATACTTTATGGAGACATACAATTCAAAGGACATGCAGGAGGCAGGCATTGACAGAGTATTCGTACAGGATAATCAGTCTTGCTCCACAAAGGGAGTGCTCCGCGGACTCCATTTCCAGAAGGAATACCCACAGGCAAAGCTTGTGCGTGCAGTAAAGGGCTCAGTATTTGATGTGGCTGTAGACTTAAGAAGCGATTCAAAGACATATGGCAAGTGGTTTGGAGTAGAGCTCACAGAAGAGAACAAGAAGCAGTTCCTTATCCCGGAGGGCTTTGCACACGGATTTTTAGTACTCTCAGATGTAGCAGAGTTCTGCTACAAGGTAACAGATTTCTGGCACCTTGGAGACGAGAGCGGACTTGCATGGAATGATCCGGCAATCGGCATCGAGTGGCCACAGCTTGTCGGAGAGTATCCGGGAAGCGCCGACGGAAGCGGATACACACTTGAAGATGGCACACCAATCAATTTAAGTGATAAGGATCAGAAGTGGGAGACACTGGAGAATACATTTAAGTTTTAATTGATATGATATATTATAATATTATAGCTTTCGACATTAATTGTCGGAAGCTATTTACGTTATAAAAGTCTTGACCTTAATCACTAATAGTTGTAAACTAAACAAAAAATTAATTGAGGAAAATATATGAAGTTAAAGCAAAGTAAAGTATTTAAGGCTGGCATAGGATATACTATAGGAAATGTCATGGTTAAAGGTATAAATTTTTTGGCTATTCCTATATTTAGTAGATTGTTAACTACGGAAGAGATGGGGTTGTATACGGTTTTTGCCGCATATGAAGCAGTCTTGTTTGTTTTTATTGGAATGGCTCTGCATAGCTCAATAAGAAGCGCAAAATATGAGTTTGAGGGTAAAATTGATGATTTTACATCATCAATTATGGGGATATATTGGATAAACTTAATAGTTGCCTTGTTTATTTCTATTGTTTTTAATAAAATATTGACAAAATTATTGGATCTTGATTTAGTTACATTGGTTATGCTTGTGATATACAGTTTTGGAATTGCGGTAGTTACTTTATATAATGCAAGAATTAGCTTGGATTATGAGTATAAAAAATACATTAAGGTTTCTTTAGCAAGCACAATTGGAAATGTAGGTCTTTCTTTAATATTAATTAAGACTATTTTTAATTCATCAAGAGGATTTGGAAGGGTACTTGGAATTACAATTTCCACTGTACTTGTTACAGTATATATTATATATGATTTATATAAACGTGCTCGACCGACATTTAGAAAAAAATATTGGAAGTTTGGAATAAAATACAGCTTGCCTATTATTCCACATGGAATATCACAGGTGTTGCTTGCCCAATTTGACAGAATAATGATTAATAAAATGATAGGAAAGTCTGAGGCTGGCATATATGGACTTGTTGGTAATATCAAATTGATTTTAGCTATTATATCAGATTCAATTTCTGAAGTGTGGATGACATGGTTTTATGAAAAGATGAAAAATAAAGAAATAGAAGCTGTCAGAAGTAGAGCAAGACAATTGTGTTATTTTTTCCTCATTATTGCTATTGGAGTAATGTCAATTTCACCAGAATTGGTTCTTATAATAGGCGGACAAAAATATGCAGTTGGAAAATATGTTGCAATCCCTATGATTTTAGATGCTTTTGTATTATTTATATATAATGTAATAGTTCCATCTGAATATTTTAAGCAAAAAACAAGTTTTATCATGTGGGGCACAATGAGTGCGGCGGTAATTAATATTATTATGAATTATATATTTATACAGAAATTTGGCTTTATTGCGGCTGCATATACTACTCTGTTTGCATATATTTGTTATATGATATTGCATTTTGTTATTTCTTATAGATTAATGAGGTTTTCTATTATTCCAGTTAGCTGTATTGCATTATGTTTACTTAGTATTGTGATAATTGCAATAGTAGATCTTATATTTATTGATAATATATTTGTAAGATATTTGGTATGTTTTGCTGTGGTCATGTTTATTGGAATTAAGGTGCTGCCGGAGTTTGTTAAAGAGAACAGAAGAAAAGCAGAGTAAAAGTACAAAGTTCTTGACTATGTAATATGTTGGATGTAAACTAAAAAGGTTATTGTAAATATCGAGAATGTAGAAAGGCAGATTTTAGATGAATAGGGAACTGAGTTTGGAAGAGGTGCATAAAGAAACCTTAAATGTTTTAAAAAAAATAGATGAGATATGTGAGCACAATGATATTAAGTATTCAATTATGTATGGAACATTAATAGGATATATGAGACATAATGGGTTTATACCTTGGGATGATGATATGGATGTTTGCATGTTAAGACCTGAATATGATAAGTTTGTAGCATATTGTAATGAACATGAAGAAGAACTATATCCATTTAAGTTGATGTCAAAATATACAGCCGATGATTATCCTTTTAATTTACAAAGATTTTGTGATACCAGATTTAAGATGGTTAAAACGGATGGACTATCTGATGCGGGGATGGGATTATTTATAGACATTTATCCTTTAGATGCATTAGGAAATGTTAAGAATGGTGCTAAAAAACAAATAGAAAAAAAGAAAACATTTTGGATGCAGTGTGTTGGTTGTGCACAGAGTAAGAATATAATGGGAACAAATAAGAGTTTTGTTAAACGATTATTAAGATTTCCGGTTTACTTGTATTCACATGTGAAGGGAACTAAGTATTTTTTGGATAAGTTTGATGTGCTTACAAATAGCTATTCATATGAGGATAGCAAATATGTCGGGGATTTGATATGGGATAACTGTGTTACATATTATGAGAAGGAATGGTTCGAAGATGTTGAGGACATTATATTTGAAGGTGTAAAAACCAAAATTCCCGTTCAGGCTAAAAAGGTATTGGAAGAAGAATATGGAGACTATATGACTCCACCACCTGAAGAGGAGAGAGTTCCATATCATGAATATATAATATATAGAAAATAATGGTGATAATTGATGCTATTGATTGGTAATTATAAAACTTTTATTGAAAAATATAATAAAGAAGTCTTCTCTATTGTATATATTTTTCTACTTATACATTTCTTTTGGGGAACAACAATGATACAAATTCATTTGCCACGTTGTTATACATGGATTTGTTTGGTAGTGCTTCTGGGATATGTTATAGGTAAAATATTAGTTGAACCAAATAGAAAATATCTGATTATTATGGCAACAATTGTTGTACCATTTATTATAAGTGGGCTTATAAGTGGCTATCATGAATTAATGTATGTAGGTTTATTGATAGCAGCAGCAAAAGATATTCCAATTGATAGAATTTTAAAAGACTACCTAATGGTATGTATACCGTTTTTATTAATTACGATACTAGGAAGTCAAATAGGGATTGTTGAGAACCTAATATATCCAAGTCTATACAGGGGAAATAGGATTGCATATGGATTTTTATCACCTACGGATTTTTGTGCTCATGTTTTATTCATTATTTTAGTATTGTTTTCTGTGATAAAAAAGAAGAATTATTGGAAAATGGCTTTAATATCTGTTCTGATTGCAGCTTTTCTTTATTTTAGATGTGATGGTAGAACAACTGTTGCCAGTCTGCTTATTTTCTTGACAGGAATAGTTATATGCTATATTATAAAAAAATGGGTTGGATTAAATAAGCGTATTGAATGGCTACTTGTAGATATCTGCGAGAGTCTTATTGTGATAGCTTCGTTTGTATTGGGATGGTTATATCAGCTTAATAATAAATATATTGTTGGATTAAATGATGTGCTGTCGGATAGATTAAAGTATATTGCTCAGACTATGTCGACATATAATATCAAATTATGGGGGCAGTATATTGAGGAACACGGAAATGGTGGGTCTATTATTGCTAAAGATAATTATTTTTTTATAGACAATTCATTTGTAAGATGCATGTATGAGTATGGAGCTATTGTTTTTGCGTTGGTTATAGTGCTTATATTTATGGCTCAAAAAAAGATGCTGGATAATGAGAAATATATTATGTGTTTAGCATTTTTTATCGTGACTATAGCGTCATTTGCTGAACACCATCTCCTTGAAATTGCATATAATCCGTTTATTTTTTCTGTTTTTGCTTGTATGAGCAATAATGATAAAGTTATTATGGAAGAAAAGAGGATTTGTTAAATATGATTTCGGTTTGTGTTGCTGCTTTTAACGGCGAAAAATACATTGAGGAACAGATTTTATCTGTATTAAGAAATCTTGATTCTCAAGATGAAATAATTATTTCAGATGATGGTTCTTCTGATAGAACCAGAAGAATTGTTGATGATTTGGCTGAAAAGGATAGAAGAATTAGAATTATAGATGGTCCTCGGAAAGGACTGATTAAGAATTTTGAAAATGCAATAGTACATTCAAAAGGCGATATTATTTTTTTATGCGATCAGGATGATGTATGGAAAGATAATAAAGTTAAAACAGTACTAGATATTTTTGGAAATACGGATTGTACTTTGGTAATGCATGATGCATGCATTGTTGATGCTAATTTGAGAATTTCCGGTTGCTCTTTTTTTGAATTTAAAAAATGCAAAAAAGGGTATTGGAGAAACTTGATAAAAAATTCATATATAGGTTGCTGTATGGCTTTTAAACGAAGCATACTGGATTATGCAATTCCTTTTCCGGATAATATTCCAATGCATGATCAGTGGATTGGATTGTTGTCGGAAAGAGTTGGAAAAGTTGAGTTTTGTAACGAACAACTTCTTTTATATAGAAGACATTCAAATAATGCATCAGAAATGACTCATTTACCTTTGGGTGAGATGGTTAAGAATAGAGCGATTATGCTGAAATGTATAAATAAAAGAATCAGGGAGAAGAAATGATATTAGCAGGTATAACATTATTCAATCCAGACGTTGCTAGACTAGAAGAGAATATATCATCAATTTATGGACAAGTTGATAGGGTAATATGTGTGGATAATGGTTCGGATAATATAAAGAGCATTGAGGATTGTGTATTAAAGAACTGGAAAAATATAACAATTATTAAGAATGGGAAAAATGAAGGCATTGCTAAAGCTTTGAATCAGATGTTTGAATTTGCCATTGAACAACAATACGAATATGTTTTGACTTTAGATCAAGACTCAGTATGCCCGGATAATATAATTGAAGAATATAATAAGTATTTAGATGAACATAAATTGGGTTCATTATGTCCACAGTGTGTTGATAGAAATTTCAAAAGTGAATTGAATAATGAAGATGTTATAGAGGTAGATAAGTGCATAACATCAGCTTCATTGGTGCCGGTTTCAGCTTGGAATGATGTGGGCGGATTTAATGACGAGCTTTTTATAGACTTTGTTGATCATGATTTTTGTGCTAAGCTTAAGGAACATGGGTATAGAATACTTCAGATTGGTAGTGTTAAGCTTAGCCATGAATTGGGAAAAGGAAAAAATTATAGTATTTTAGGTGTTAAATTTACTGCACTTAATCATTCAGCAATGAGAAAATATTATATGGTTAGAAATTGGATTTATTATATGAATGAACATAAAGATATAATAAATCTAAAGGCAGAAAAGAAATCATATAGATTATTTTTTTTAAAAACACTAATATTCGAAGATGATAAGCTGAAAAAAATGAAACAAATGCTAAAGGGTAGAAGAGACGGCATTAAATTAATAAGGAGAATTCATGAAATCAAGTAAAACAATCAAAAGAGCAATGGAGATGATAACATATATTAGTTTAGTTTTGTATATGTTTGATGTTGTATTATTAGGAACAGGGGAACTGACAAAGAACTTTGGGATTCCAAGTAGAATGATTTTTTTCGGAATATCGGTTTTAGCGGCAGTTGTCCTTATATTATTGGATTTAAAAAAATATTTGAATAATAAGTATTTAATAAGTGTACTTGTTTTCATGGTTGTTATATTTATAGCTGCTATTAGAGGCTTTGTTGGAAAACAAAACACAACAATACTTTTGTCTGATTTCAAAGGGTTTTTGAATTTTTTGATAGTTTTTCCAATGATGGCAGTTATGTATAAAAAAAATAGAGTGATTTCATTTTTGAAAATGTTATGTCTGTCACTTGGAGTTGTATCTGTGTTAGGTATTATTCTGGCATTTTATCTGCAGATGCCTTTAGAGATGAGACATGGTGCATATGATTTTTTTGATGGATACAATATATGCATGATTACAGAATTGACAGGAAAGGTGACCCGTATTTTTTTCAATTCTGGAAGCAGACTTTTTTTTGCGGGTTTTGCTTTAAGCATTGTATTTTCGTTAATAGAAAATAAACGTAAATTCATTTGGATATTTATTGCATCGTTAGACATTTTTGGTATGTTTATTTCATATACACGATCAGGCTACTTGGCATTTGCTATTGGAATATTTGCATTTGTAGTATTAATATTATTATTTTATAGAGACTTTTTTAAACCATTGGCTATAAGGGCGTGTTTTGTTTGTGGAATAGTTGTTGTGTTAATTGGTACGGTTAGTGTCGCTGAAAAAGCAAATTTGGTTAATGTGGCCATAAATAGATGTTTATTTGCCGGAGCAGAAATAGATGATACTGATACAAATGTTGAAAAACCTTCTGATAATAAAAATGACAAAAATAATAAAAATGTATTAACAAACGAAAAAGCTGAAATTCAAAATTTAGCCATCAGAGAACAAAGAAAGACTTTAGCATTAGAAAATATAAAGAAACATCCATTCTTTGGAGGAGGATTGGGAGTATCCAATGATGTAAATGATGGTTTTATTGAGTATTTTTATTTAGATATTTTAAGTAAAATAGGTTTTATAGGCTTTATAATTTTTATTATTCCTTTTTTATTTTCTATTTTTGATACTATTATTTTGCGTGATGTATTTTGCAAAGAACAAAGATTATTAGCTTTGGCAGCACAGTTAGGTTGTTTGTTTGTTTTTGTGATATCATATTTTAATCCTTGCTTAAACTCAAGTGTTGGATTATTTATGTATTCATTGGCTCTTGTTTTAGCTATGCCGTGGGAAAATAAGAAACCAAAGACTGCTTATTTTATAAGTTCTACTAACCATTATAATGTGAGAACAGGAAAGTTTGTTAATGATTATATTAAAAAAGGTTATGATGTAATTTATGTAACCTCTGATTTTGATCATATGACAAAAAAGAGGTATTATTTCAATGAGTATAAAAATAGTAAGCAACTGCATGTAATCTCTTACAAAAAAAATTTATCAATAAGCAGGATATTGAGTCATCTGATGTTCAGTTACAAAACGTTTTACATGTTATTGGCTTGTAAACCAGAATTGGTGTATGTAGAAGTGCCAAATAATTCATTGGTAAAAAGTTCAGCAAAATATAAAAAGATTAATAATGCTGAGATTATTGTGGACGTTTTTGACATGTGGCCGGAATCTATGCCGGTTAAGACAAAGAATATGATTGTAAACAGGGGATTCAATATTTGGAGAAATTTCAGAAATAAGAATTTAAAATTTGCAGATCAAATATGGATTGAGTGTGATTATTATAGAGAGTTATTGTCGGCTCAAAACATTAATCTTCCAATGGAAACCAAATATTTGACATTGGAAAATGCAGAAACAAGTATAGAAACGAAAGTATCCGAAGATGAAATTGATTTATGCTATTTAGGTAGTATAAACAATATCATTGATATATCATTAATTGAAAAAATTGTTTCAGAGCTTGCGAAAAATAAAAGAACAAGAATCCATATAATTGGTGATGGTGAAAGAAAAGATGAATTCCTTGAGATTCTGAAACAAAATAGTATAGAAATCATTGATCACGGAAAAGTATATGAGATAGATAAATTGCAAGAGATTTTTAATCAGTGTTGGTTTGGAATTAATGTCTTACGAGAAGATTTAGCGATTGGAATTACAATGAAGTCTATTTCGTATTTTAGGGGCGGACTTCCGATTATTAACACTGTTCAGGGTGATACAAGTAGATTTGTAGAGGAATGCAACATTGGCATAAATGTTGACAGACATGATGTCAGATCTTGTGTTTCAAGAATTCTTAATATAACAAAAGATGATTTAGCTTGTATGAAGAATAATACCAGAAACTTGTTTGAACAAAAATTTGCAGAATAGGATAAGAAACATGAAAAAATATTTTAAAAAAACAATTCAATCTATTATTTTTATATTGAAAGTCTTGCTATATTTATCATTACTGTTCAGTTTTCTCATTCTGTTTTCGAGAAATAACTTTGCAGTTTTAAATATTTCAAGAACCATGGCAACTACAATTCTTACGTATGTATTTGTTGGACTCTTAATGACAGCGATATATGGCAGATATGATATTGGTAGAAGAAAGAGTAAGCCGATAATTTATTCGTTGGTATTAGCAACATTGTTTACAGATTTTGTTGCATATCTTCAGTTAATGATAATGAACACAATAACACCAAATGTTTCAGCATTCAAGTTGTCTGATATAGGTACTTTGGCACTTGTAATTGTAGTCCATGTTGTTATTATTATTGTTTTTGTTCATATTGGTAATGGCATATTTTTCACAATAAATGATCCTGAGAGCTGTTGTGTGATTACTACACAGGAGTCAGACCTGTCAAAGCTTTCTTCTTCTGTAAAACGTTACAAAAAGCAGTATTGCATTAAAAGGGTAGTGGATTATAGAAGAAAAGATCTTTATGATATCATAAAAGATATGGATACAGTGTTTATATATGACATTCCTTCAGATAAGAAATCTGATATAATTAATTTTTGTTATGAGCGAATGATAAATATATATATAAATCCTGATGTATGCGATTTGGTTGAAAATGTATCAGAACATTATTTACTGGATGATGTATCGTTTCTTAATCACAATATCAGCAATATGACTTTTGAACAGAGAGTGATAAAACGAATATTTGATATTATATTCTCTTTGATTTTTGTGGTGATTAGTTCACCAATCTGGATTGTAAGTTCTATTGCAATAAAATTAGGAGATGGTGGAACCGTATTTTTTAAACAGAAACGTGCGACACAATATGGAAGAGTGTTTTATGTTTATAAATTTAGAACAATGAAAGAACATGTAGAAAACCGATCTGCAACATCGGATGATGACAGAATAACAAAGGTGGGAAAGGTACTTAGAAAGACAAGACTTGATGAGGTGCCTCAGCTGTTCAATATATTGAAGGGAGATATGAGCTTTGTTGGACCAAGACCAGAGATGCTTGAAAATGTGAAAAGCTATACAAGCGAATTGCCGGAGTTTAAATATAGACTGAGGGCAAAGGCTGGATTAACCGGATATGCTCAGATTGCCGGGAAATATAATACATCGCCGAAGGATAAGCTTATACTAGATATGATGTATATTGAAAACTATAGTTTTAGAACAGATATCAAATTATTGTTCCAGACGGCTATTGTACTTCTCAAGAAGGATAGTACTGAGGGATTCCAAAAGGTGTCAGATTGCTTAGAGTGCGAGAAAACACCAGAGAATTTAATTAATTAAGACATTTTATAAAAATGGGTAATACTTGTAAGAAATTGTTGCAAGTTTTACCCATATAATATTTACTAAAAAAGAAAAAATATTTTGTAATATTTTGTGAATTTTTTAATAAATTACTTGCAATATCACAACATAAGTACTAAAATTATATATATAATAAAAAAGGAGGTACTGTGTTTATGAAAAACAAACTCATAATGACAGCGGCAATTGTTACTGCGATGACGATGGTAACACCATCACTTGCAAGTGCAGCAGAGATTCAGCCTATAGCTTCTGAGACAGAGGCACCTGCAGAGACAGAGGCACCTACTGAGACAGAGGCACCTGCAGAGACAGAGGCACCTGCTGAGACAGAGACACCTACTGAGACAGAGGCACCTGCAGAAACAGAGGCACCTGCAGAGACAGAGACACCTGCAGAGACAGAGGCTTCAACGGAAGTAGATACACCAGCAGAAGTTGAGACTCCAACAGAGAGTGAAACACCGGCAGTAGTTGCTACAGAGACAGATTCCGATGAGGAGCTTGCACAGGCTACTTCATATGCTGGAACAAAAACTGGATGGTATGGACCAGATGATGGATATCCTGATTATTGCTATAAATTAGGTGATGGCTCTTGGGCATATAGTCAGTTTGTTTATACAGAAACCGGAACATTCTACTTTGATGCAAATGGCTATATGGTAAGAGGCTGGCAGAATATTAATTCTTCATGGTATTATTTTGATGCTAATGGTTATATGCAGAAAGATTGGCAGGAAATCGGTGGCAAATGGTATTATTTCAGCCCTTATAGTGGCTATATGTATCGTAACAGAGTAAGTGAGATTAATGGTACAAAGCGTGCTTTTGCTCCTTCTGGTCAGATGATTCAGGGCTGGACTTGGGATGTATATACTGATAATGATGGTGATGTTACAGGAGATTGGTTTTATGCAAACCCAAATGGTACTGCATATGAAGATGGCTGGTTGGCACAAGATGGTGGCTGGTATTATATTAACACATATAGCGGCAGGATGTATTCAAAGGGAATGTATACTATTAATGACAAACGCTACAGATTTAAAAAAGATGGTAAGCTCATCATTGGATGGTATCAGACAGGAATATATTTAGATGACTGGTACTATACAAATGCAGATGGATCAGCGTATTCAGGATGGCTGCCATATGGCGGAAGCTGGTATTATTTTGATGATTGGGGAGATATGTATGGCGATCAATGGGTAGACAATAAATACTATATTGGATGCGATGGTAGAATGGTCTCAGGCTGGTATGATTGTAGTCAAAAATCAGCAAATTATTCATCGACTAATTGGATGTATTTTAATGCTGATGGTACTAAATATGTAGGCTGGTTACCATATAATGGAAATTGGTATTATATTAGTGATAATGGTTATATGGTAGCAGATACTATTGATTATTGTGTAAGTCAGGATGCATTTAGAGATGAAAATGGAAATACTAATTGGACAGAGTATAATAAGGCTCGTAAGGCTTCACCACGATACGTATTTGATGCAAATGGTGTTATGGTTACAGGCTGGTATCATGACATTCAAACTACAGGTGGTCAGATTACATACGATGAATGGTATTATTCAGACTCTGATGGAAAGTGTCATGACGGATGGCTTTTATACAACGGAGCTTGGTATTATTTCCGTAAAGGCGAAATGCTGAGAAATACATATACTCCTGATGGAAATTGGGTAGGGCTTGATGGTGTTTGGGCTTAACTCATAGTTTTATATATTAATTGCATAAAATATTTTTGAGAGGTCTATGTGGATAACATAGACCTCATTTAATATATAATCATTAGAATTTTGTATTTATTTGAGTGTAATACTGGATACTGGGGTATTATTTGAATCAAGATGGTACTCTAAGCTCATATGTGCTATAATGTTTTAAAAGTATAGGAAGGAAATAAAACAGTGAGAAAAAAAGTAACAAATAAAACTAAGAAGATTTTGGGAGCATTTGCCGTTGCAGGTATGCTTGCAATGAGTGTTAATTCTGTACAGGCAGCACAGGAGGAATATACAGCCGGATCATCAATGGGAAAGGAATATGATGAACTGGAACAGGCATATTCAGATGATGAGGTCTTAGCAACAGCATCCAATCAGGGGCATTGGGAAGTGAATTATGCAGGCTGGTGGTATCAGTATTCAGATGGAACATATCCACGTAGTTCCTGGGTAAATATTAGCAATAAATGGTATTATTTTGATGAGAATGGATATATGGTTACCGGATCACGCAATATTAATAATGCTTGGTATTATTTTGATGGAAGTGGAGAGATGCTTACAGGCTGGCAGTATTATTTAGGAGCTTGGTGGTACCATAAGCCATCCGGGGCATGGGTACAGTCTAACTATGCTAATGGGACATTAGTCGGAATTGATGTATCATATTATCAAAAAGATATTGACTGGACTACTGTGAAAAATAGTGGTATAAACTATGCAATGCTGAGAGTTTCAAGAAGCTACTATTCTGATTCATATCATCATTTAACAGATAAAAGATTTAATGAATACGCTTCAAATGCAAATAAAGCTGGTATGCCTATTGGTGCATATATATATAGTCAAGCGAGAAACGTTAGTGATGCTGTTTCGGATGCAAGATACGTTGTAAGTGAGTTAAAGGGATATACAATCTCATATCCTGTAGCTATTGATTTGGAGGATTCTTCGCAGACGGATTTGTCTAAGGCGCAGCTTGGTGCTATTGCAAAAGCATTTTGTGATGAAATCAGGAGATATGGTTACACTCCTATGGTTTATTGCAATGAGAACTGGTATAAGAACTACATAGATGTAAGCCAGATTGCAGGAGAGGAATTGTGGATTGCAAGATATAATTCGCATTATGATACAAATATTAAAAGAGGTATATGGCAGTGTAGCTCTACAACCAGAATTCCGGGTATATCGGGAAATGTGGATTTGGATTTTGCATACAAGAATTATGAGAATCCGATTACAAGCATCATAGGATATTGGAGCCTATATGGTAATGATTGGTATTTTATTGATGCAAATGGTCAGTATGTAACAGGCTGGCAGTTTATAAACGGAAACTGGTATTATTTTGCGGGAAATACAGTTATGACAACAGGCTGGCAATATGTAAACGGCAATTGGTACTACATGGATGCAAGTGGAGCTATGAAGACAGGTTGGCAGTACATAAATGGTAAATGGTATTTCTTGGAAAAGAGTGGAACCATGACTATGGGCTGGCAGTATATTAGTGGACACTGGTATTATATGGACTGGACCGGAATGATGACAACAGGTTGGCAGTATATAGGTGGACATTGGTACTATATGGACTGGACCGGAATAATGACAACAGGTTGGCAATATATAGGCGGACATTGGTATTATATGAATGCAGATGGAATAATGGTAACTGGCAGACATCATATTAATAAAAGATGGTATTACTTTAATGCAAATGGTGTATGGAATTAGAGACGAAGGGAGCTGTTATATTTATGAAGAAAAAAATAATAGTTTTATTAACGATTGCAATTCTGAGCTTGTGTAATATCAGTGTTTTCGCTGAAGAGTCAGGTTACATATGGACACAAGGTGAAAGTGGTTTGTGGTATTATGTGGATACAGAGGGAAATTATAAGACAGGTTGGCAGTACATAAATGGATGTTGGTACTATATGGATGTCAATGGTATTATGACAACAGGTTGGCAGTACATAAATAATCACTGGTATTATATGGATGCTAATGGGGCTATGACCATGGGCTGGCAATATATAAATGGCTACTGGTATTACATGGATGCTAATGGGGCTATGACAACAGGCTGGCAGTACATAAATGGTCAGTGGTATTATATGGATGTCAATGGAATTATGGTTACAGGCTGGCAGTATATAGGTGGTCAGTGGTATTATATAGCGCCAAGTGGAATTATGGTTACAGGCTGGCAGTATATAGGTGGTCAGTGGTATTATATAGCTTCAAGTGGAGTGATGACAACGGGATGGCAGTATATAAATGGCAACTGGTATCTCATGAATGGAAATGGAGTGATGACAACAGGCTGGCAGTATATATCTAATTTTTGGTATTATATGAATGGAAATGGGGTTATGCAGACCGGCTGGCAATCTATTAATGGCACATGGTATTATTTTAATGCAAGTGGAGATTGGGTTGATTTTTCAAGCATGAATTCGTATGCACAGGGATATTCAAGTTCAACAAAATATTTAATAATGGTGGACAGAAAAGCTTGTGTTGTAGGCATTTATTACGGAAGCAGAGGTAATTGGACTCAGCAATATGCATGGCCGTGTGCACCTGGAAAAGCAGCAACTCCGACTGTTGGAGGCGAATTTAATGTTGGCGGTAAGGGATACTATTTTGATTCCGGCAATTCAAGATGTTATTATTATACACAGTTTAAGGGAAATTATCTGTTCCATAGTGTGTTGTATAACAAAAATGGTACACTTCAGGATGGCAGAGTCGGAATTCCGCTGTCTCATGGATGTGTAAGGCTTGAAATAGGGAACGCTAAATGGATATATGATAACATTCCGAGTGGAACACATGTAGTTGTTTATTAAAGGGAACATTTATTAAAATTTCTATTAGACAAAATAAAAATGATGAATTATATTTATTTTTATAAATTTGAGGGCATAACATGCAAACCAACACCTCACGAGATAAAACAATTGATTTCATAAAGGGCATCCTTATTTTATTTGTGATTTTAGGTCACACTACATTGGGCCTGACAGACATGTATTCATTTGATGATACAATGAATGGTATTGCAAATGTAATATACAGCTTTCACATGCCTTGCTTTATCGCAGTTTCAGGCTTCTTATACAGTGAATATGTAGGGAATACTTCACAAGGTATTTTTAGACGGATATGTCATAAAGCATTTAATATCCTGCTGCCTTACGTGATGATTTCAGTTATTTACTGGATTATTAAATTTGCCCTTTCAAATTTGATAAGGGAGCCGGTTGCCATTAGCAGCCTGATAAGCATACCGTGGAAGCCGATAGAGTTTTTATGGTATTTATACGCACTATTTCTCATATATTGTGTGGCGTATATGGCTGATTATGTGTTTGCGAGGCTTCTGCCACATTTTAATTATAAAATGGAGCTTTTATTTGTGCTGTTTTTAATAATTGCTTTGACATGCTATGGCAGCTTTCGCTATGAGGGCTTTAACTACATAGCCGGCTTTCAGATGTACTTTTATCTGGGATGCCTGATTAAGAAGTGGCTTGATAAACTGGATAATAGATATGCTGTGCTGAGCCTTGCCGTTATGAGTGTGCTTGTAGAGGTGTCCGGCATAGTATTACAGGATGACATGAGCAGCAATCCCCTTTTCAGCAGTCTGTTTGAGCGGTTTACAGCCTGTATAGTGACAGTATTTATATTTGCAGTAAGCTATTTTTTATCAAGGTATTGTGATTTCCCTAAATGGTTACAGACTATCGGCCGGGATAGCATGCCGTTTTATGCGATGAATGTGATATTTGTAGGTGGAATCAGGATTATATTGAACAGGGCTGGTATAACCAATATGGCGCTGCAGTGTATATGTGGATTTGCAGGAAGCACTGCTATATGCTGGATATTGTATGAGTGTATCATAAAGAAAATCAGGCTTATCGATTTTATATTCTACCCGGGTAAACAGCTCGATGTCAGAAAATGACAAATAGGAATCAGGGTGTTGTTTTTTAATACTAATCCGATATACTATATAGTGTTTACTGAAAAAATATCAAAATAAAGCGTTTCAATAGAAAAGGAAACACCATGAAATTTATTAAAATTCCTGCATTTGCAATAGTTCTCCTATTGCTCATGCAAATAGTATCAAAGGCATTTATTGCCATTGACAGCAGCGATATCGAAAATATATATGGCTTTTACTCAGAACCAAAGAACAGTCTTGATATGGTCATGATTGGACCAAGCGAGGTATACACGGGCTATGCACCGGCGTTGGCGTGGGAGGAGTATGGCCTTAAGTCGTGCAATCTTTCAATAGGAGCTGTGCCATGCAATATGTACAAGTCCATCGTCACGGAGATTGTGAAGAGACAGAAGCCGAAGCTTCTTTTAATCAATGCTTCTACATTTAGTTATTGCAATAGTAATCTGACTGATGAGGTTTATCTGAGAAAGTGGATTGATAATATGCCTATGTCACAGAACAAGCTTGACACGGTAAAGACTATTCCCCAAAATATCAATAATGATGATGAAAAGGTGAAGGATAATATATCGGATACCCTTTATTTTCCATTGGAGAAGTATCATGGCAACTGGAAGGACCCTGAGGCAGTGTATACCTCATTTGTCACTCGTGCCTATATGAGGCTCAGTGGTGGAGGCTATCTGAAGGGCTTTTATTCAAAAACAGGCATCACCGGAGGCCGTGACAATCTGGCAAATATCGGACAGCCTACTAAAGAAGCCTATGTGCTGACTGGTGAATGCAGAGCATATCTTAAGGAGCTGCTTTCGTACTGCAATAAGCTTGGCATAGAGCATGTGCTGTTGCTGCAGCCACCTCATGAGACACAGGCTACTGATAAGTCAGGACTTGAGCAGATTGAAAGTATAACGAGGAAGTATGGATACGATTTTCTTGATCTGAGTACTGATTATGAGAGCATTGCAGGGATAGATGATTCACATGATTTCGCAGATTTTGAGCATCTGAATGCATATGGAGCCCAAAAGCTTTCGTCATATATTGGCAATCTGGTAGTAAACCAATATGGGATAAAGTCTGATACGACAGGTTCAGAGCTTTCAAGATGGGAAAAGTCCGTGAAGAGGACTAAAAAAGCTCTGAAAATGGCAAGAGAATATACTGACAGAAGAGAGGCACAGGTGGTTGGAGAGTATGAGGCAGCCAAATAAGTGAAGCTGCCGGGGAATTAAGCGTTGCAGAATGGTATTATTTAGTGGTATTTGATTCTGGCTTTGATGAGCCTTATGCCTTCACATACCATCTCGTCACGCATCAGTAAAAGCAGCACCATATAGATTATAAATCCGGTCACAATCATAATCATTGTGTGCATGAAGCTGACTGACAGCTTTGCATCCATGAGCAGCAGTACGATAAGCATACAGACTGCTGATACAAGATATTTCCACGATAAAGAAAATATTTTTGGTATACTTAGCTCATTTCGTATGAAGTAAAGCTGCACGGCAGTTATTATTACCTCCGAGATGACAGATGCTATGGCTGCACCGTATGAATAAAGTTTTGGTATGAGAATCATATTCATGACAAAATTGGCTGCGGCTCCGATACATACTGAGCGTGTCAGCAGACTTTCACGCTTGGTAGTTACCAGATACTGTATACCGATTACATTGCTTAAACCTATAATCGGCAACAGTGTAGCCATTATCATGATCAGATATGGCACCTTTTCATATCCCGGACCAAAAAACCATGGCGAAAAATTGCGTGCGATGCCAATCAGACCAAAGCACAGGGCAAGTCCTATAAACCAGACGAATTGAAAGCTCTTATAAAGGAGGGTTTTTACTTCGTCTTTTTTATTTTCACTGAAGGCTCTTCCTATTCTTGGAAGCATCACTGTACCTAGTGAGGTTACGAGCATGAGGACCATTTTGGATATCTTATTGGCTTGCTCATAGTAGCCGTTTTCTGTCATGCTGCCGGTTATGTTGTTGAGCATAGTTTTGTCAAGCGCTGTGTATATGGTTGTAGCTATTGTAGGAACAAAGAGGGTGAGTGTGGCTCTTAGGTGGCAGAAAGGCCTAAGCTCCTTAAGCTTTGGTCTGTCAACATATTGAGGCAGGTAAAACCAGATGGATATATTGGCAAAAAGCTCTAATAGACATACTCCTGCCACATATATGAGCAGATCACTCTCTGAGCGCACAGCGATGAAGATAAAGGCAATGTTTATGATTTTAAAAATAACGTTTCTGCCGACTATTTTGCCAAATTCTTCAAGTCCCTGAAACAGCCAGGAGATATCAGAAGCAACAGATACCAGATACACGGCTTCAATCAATAGCAGGTGCTTTTTGAGGGGCGGGTGCGGAAATGCAAGTGTGAATACCATATATGCACACAGACACACAATTACGCTGATAACGGATAGAAGCTCTATCTCCCAGAAGGTTTTTGTGCGTTTTGATCTGTCCTCCTGCAGGTATGATATTTCCCTGTTTCCGTAGTTTACGGTGCCCAGTGCGGCAAACATGATAAAGTATGATACCAGTGAGTAGGTATAGCTGTATGCGCCTATTCCGTCTGCCTTAAGTACCCTCGAGAGATACGGTGCTGTGATGAGCGGTGTGATCAGTGTGAGTATCTGGTAGCTCACATTATATATGTAGTTTAGTTTTATACTCTTGTTTTTTTGTGTTTTCTTTTTCATGCAGATATCATATCACATATTGACTTATTTTGGCTATGCAGTTATTATATAAAAATCGCAAATTAACATTACTATCAACTTACACGTATAAATTACGACAGGGTTATATAGCCTGTTACATAGGTGGAGAAATGGATAATATTATAATACGAAACAGGAAAGAGGAGTTTAAGGAGCTTGTTTTATACACGGTTTTTGGCAATATGACCTTTGTGATCAGCATAGGCTCATATGCCATTTTTAATGTATTCTTTGGAATCAATGAGCTGATTGCAAACGCGCTGGCATGGGTGTTTGCTGTACTTTTCTCATATGTTACCAATAAGAAGTGGGTGTTTAAGGTGACAACACCGACCAAGACGGCATTTTTAGTACAGATGTTTGCTTTTTTCAGTGGCAGATTCATCACGCTGGTTATTGAAGAGGCTATTATCTTTATTTTTATCACGCTTCTGCACTATCCAAGCATGTGGGTAAAACTGGTAGCACAGGTGGTTGTGGTGGTGCTCAATTATGTGATAAGCAAGCTGTTTGTTTTCAAGCATCGCTAAATGTGGTATATTTAATAAAATAATAAGAACTATAATAGTGTGTGTATGGTATAATAAAGCGTAAATTTAAATGCAGTTTATGAGAAGTTGATTTACATAGGGATATAGAAGCTGCTTTTTGCAGTGAGAGACAAAAGGAGAAAATCCTATATGAGTAATAAACCTGACATGAAAATAGATACAAATAATCGAAAAGACAAAACAAAATACGATGGTCCGGAGAAGCCGGACGCATACATGGGCAATGACAAGCAATGGGTTTTCAGGGCATTGGTTCTTGCTTTTATTGATATGTGCATCATTGCAATCTCGTTCTTTTTCGCTTTGATGATCAGATTTGAGTTTTCATATTCACATATACCGCTCTCATTTTTGGAGGGTTATCTGCACATTGTGCCATTGTTTATGGTGATTTCACTTGTGGTGTTTTATATTTTCAGGCTTTACCACAGTATATGGCGCTTTGCGAGCATCAATGAATTTATGCATATTATTGGTGCCTTTTTGGTGCTTACAGTTGTGAGCGTTACTATTCATGAGGTTTATGAGATCAAGATGCCGTATGCCTTCTGGATTATCGGACTGATGCTCAGCTTTGCACTTTGTACAGCGTGCCGTTTTGCGTACAGATTTGTCAGGACCGGTCAAAAGATGCTGGAGCAGAGAGGCTCTGCAAACGGTGATGAGAAGGTCATGATTATAGGAGCCGGAAATGCGGGCAGGATGCTTATCAGGGAGCTTATCATGAGCTCACATCTGCACACAAAGGCCTGCTGCATCATAGATGACAATCCGGCGAAGCTGGGGCGCTTTATAGACGGCGTGCCTATTGTCGGCAACAGAAATGACATTCCGGAGATGGTTGAGAAGTATAATATCACGAAAATTGTGTATGCTGTACCTTCTACATCCGGTAAGGACAGGAAGGATATACTCAATATTTGTAAGGACACAGGCTGTGATGTGTCTGTGGTTCCGGGAATCTATCAGATGGTGGACGGAAGAGTGTCGGTTTCCAATCTGCGTCCGGTAAGCATTGAGGATTTGCTTGGAAGAGATCCGGTTGTTGTGGATAATGACGGTATTCATTCATTTTTACAGGGCAAGGTGGTCATGGTCACAGGTGGCGGTGGCTCCATCGGTAGTGAACTTTGCCGTCAGATAGCCAGGGAGGATCCGAAGCTTCTTATCATTTTTGATATTTATGAGAATAATGCATACGATATACAGCAGGAGCTGAAGCGTAAGTATCCTTATGTAAGGGTGGAGACGCTGATTGGCTCGGTGCGCAATACTAACAGGCTGCATTATATATTCCAGACATATCACCCTGAGATTATTTATCATGCGGCTGCACATAAGCATGTACCGCTGATGGAGGAAAGCCCGAATGAGGCAATAAAAAACAATGTGCTTGGCACGTTAAAGCTCTCAAGGATTGCAGCTGAGTACCATGTGAAGAAGTTCGTGCTTATCTCTACGGATAAGGCGGTTAATCCAACCAATATCATGGGTGCATCAAAGCGTCTGTGTGAGATGGTTATACAGATGATGAACAGGCAGACGGAGACTGATTTTGTTGCTGTGCGTTTTGGAAACGTGCTTGGCAGCAATGGTAGTGTTATACCGCTGTTTAAGAAGCAGATAGAGGATGGCGGTCCTGTTACTGTGACGGACAAGCGTATTATCAGGTATTTTATGACAATTCCGGAGGCTGTGGCGCTTGTGCTGCAGGCAGGGCTTTATGCTCACGGAGGCGAGATTTTTGTGCTCGACATGGGCGAGCCGGTCAAGATTGATGATATGGCTAGGAACCTTATCAGGCTTTCAGGACTGGAGCCGGATGTGGATATTCAGATTGTATACACAGGCCTGCGTCCGGGTGAGAAGCTCTACGAGGAGATGCTGATGAGTGAGGAGGGTCTCAAGGAGACTCCGAACAAGCTGATTCATGTGGGTGAGCCTATTGAGATGGATGATGAGCTCTTTGAGAAGCAGCTTGAGATGCTCGAGAAGGCATGCACCTCAGAAGCAAAGGATATCAAGCAGATAGTGGCCTCTGTGGTAAAGACATATCATCCTGACCTGGAGAACTAAATATCTTTTGAAGCTCATAATATAGACTGTAAAAGCCGGATGTTTGGCATATTTTATGCCGGAAGCGAGGAACATAACTATGGAAAAGAGACAGATTTCATTTTCACCACCTGATATAACAGATGCAGAGGTGTCAGCTGTTGCTGATGCACTGCGAAGCGGTTGGATTACAACAGGTCCAAGAACCAAGGAGTTTGAGAAGAGGATTGCTAAGCTATGCGGCACGGATAAGGCTGTAGCTCTTGGCTCTGCTACTGCGTGTCTTGAGTCGATACTCAGATTCTTAGGGATAGGTGCAGGTGATGAGGTCATCACAAGCGCATACACATATACTGCATCTGCAAGCCCTGCTGTGCATGTAGGGGCGACACTTAAGTTTATAGACGTAGCACCTGATTCATTTGAGATGGATTACGATGCCCTGGAAGCTGCTATTACAGAAAAGACAAAGGTTATCGTGCCGGTTGATATTGCAGGTGTGCCTTGCGACTATGACAGGATTTTTGATATTGTGGAAAGAAAGAAGGCTCTTTTTCATCCGTCAAATGATGTGCAGAGGGCAATCGGACGTGTGATTGTGGCGGTTGATTCAGCACATGCTTTTGGCGCCTCATACATGAGAGACGGTGAGAGGATTATGTGTGGCAATGTAGCTGATTTTACAAGCTTTTCGTTCCATGCGGTCAAGAATCTGACCACCGCAGAGGGAGGAGCACTCACCTGGAGACCTATAGAGGGCTTTGATGACGAGTATATCTACAAGCAGTTTATGCTGCTTTCACTCCACGGACAGACAAAGGATGCTTTGCACAAGAATGGTCTGGGCAACTGGGAGTACGATATTGTGGCTCCTTCGTATAAGTGCAATATGACTGATATCCAGGCTGCTATTGGTCTGGTACAGCTTGACAGATATGAGGGGCTTCTCAAGAGGCGCCGTGAGATTATAGAGCGCTATGACGAGGCATTTAAGCCGCTTGGTCTCTTGACTGTGCCTCATTTTACAGACAGGCATACATCGAGCGGACATCTGTATCTGCTTCGTATACCGGGCATCGGTGTGGACAGGCGCAATGCGCTTATAGTGCAGATGGCGGAGCGAAGTATCGCCACAAATGTGCATTTCAAGCCGCTTCCGATGATGACTGCATATAAGAATATGGGCTTTGACATAGCTGATTTTCCAAACGCTTATCATCAGTATGAGAATGAGATTACACTTCCTCTCAACACAAAGCTTAGTGATGAGGATGTGGAGTATATAATTAATAATTTATTGGAGATTTTACATGAGTAGATGGAGAACATGGGGAGAGATTCCTACATTCATGAAAAATGATTTTACACTTAAATATTACAGGCATCTGAGCAGAAAGAGGACAAGCATGGTATTCAAACGCATTTTTGATATGATTATGTCCGCTGTTCTTCTTGTGCTGCTTTCGCCTGTTATACTGGTCCTTGCTGTCTGGATAAAGGTGGATAGCAGAGGACCTGTTTTTTTCAGACAGGAGCGTATCACACAGTATGGCAGGAAGTTTCGCATATTCAAGTTCAGAACTATGGTGAATGATGCTGACAAAAAGGGTTCACTGGTGACTGTCGGTGGGGATTCAAGAATCACAAGAGTCGGTGCTGTCATCAGAAAGTACAGGCTTGATGAGATTCCGCAGCTCATAAATGTGCTATGTGGTGATATGAGCTTTGTTGGCACAAGACCTGAGGTGGAGAAGTATGTCATGGCATATACACCAGCGATGATGGCGACGCTTCTGATGCCCGCCGGAATCACAAGTGAGGCAAGCATCAGGTATAAGGATGAGGACAGGCTTCTGGAGGCTTCTGATGATGTGGATTACACATATATCCACAAGGTGCTGCCGGGCAAGATGAGGTACAATCTTAAGTATCTTAAGAGATTTTCACTGATAAATGATATCAGACTGTGCATAGAGACTGTGCTTGCGGTAATACATTAGTCTACTTGTCTGGGAGGATGATACTTATGAATAAAGTCAAATTTTCAGTCTTACTGTCAATTTATTACAAGGAAAAGCCTGAGTATTTCAGGGAGTGTATGGAAAGCATATATTCACAGACTGTTTTACCGGACGAGATAGTGCTGGTGGAGGATGGCAGGCTGACAGATGAGCTTTATGAGGCAATCAGAGATTATGAATGCAGGTCTTCGGAAATAAATTTTGTTACTGTAAAGCTTGAAAAAAACAGCGGACTCGGTCTTGCACTTTCTGAAGGCATAAAGCATTGCTCTAATGAGCTTGTGGCCAGAATGGATACGGATGATATATGTGTGCCTGACCGGTTTGAGAGACAGCTGAATGCTTTTTCGGAAAATCCGGGGCTTGATATCATAGGCGGCTACATCAGCGAGTTTTCCGATGATACACGTAATATTTTATCGGAGAGGACAGTGCCTCTCGGAAATTATGTGATAAAGCAGTATCAGAGAAAGCGCGATGCGTTCAATCACATGACTGTGATGTACAAAAGGTCTGCGGTGCTTGCTGCAGGCAATTATCAGGACTGTCTGCTTATGGAGGATTCTCTTCTTTGGGCGAATATGATCAGAAATCACTGTCGTATGGCAAATATAGGTGAGACTCTTGTGTATGCCAGAACCGGTGATGATATGCTAAAGAGGCGTGGCGGCTTTGATTATTTCCTTAAATACACGGCAGGAAGAAAGCGTATTTTAAAGACAGGGACCATAAGTGCGGCCGATTATTTTGTCACGGTTGCGGCACAGCTTGTTGTCTGTATGATGCCACTTTGGATGAGGAGCCTGGTGTTTAAAAAAATTTTAAGGAACTAAAACTTTTCAAATGTACGTTAATGTGGTAAAATCGGTATGGTTAACATTAATAGGCTTATTACTAGCTGATACAGGAGGTTAATATAAATGGATTTTAGAGCGGAGTACGAGAAATGGTGTACAGACCCATATTTTGATGAGGCTACAAAGGCAGAGCTTAAGGCTATCGCAGGTGATGATAAGGAGATAGAGGACAGATTCTATCGCACACTTGAGTTTGGTACAGCAGGTCTTCGTGGTGTAATAGGAGCCGGCACCAACAGGATGAATATATACACAGTCCGTCAGGCTACACAGGGACTGGCTAATTACATACTTTCACAGGGAGAGGATGCAGTAAAGAGAGGTGTTGCAATCGCACATGACTCACGTAATATGCATGATGAGTTCACAGATGCTACAGCACTCTGTCTTGCAGCTAACGGAATCAAGACATATGTATTCCCACAGCTCGCACCTGTTCCGGAGCTGTCATACGCAGTAAGGACACTCGGTACAATAGCCGGTGTTGTTATCACAGCAAGCCACAATCCTCGTGAGTACAATGGATACAAGGTATACTGGGAGGATGGTGCACAGGTTACTCCACCTCATGATACAAGCATCATGGCCGAGGTGGCAAAGGTTACATCATTTGATCAGGTAAAGACTATGGACAAAGCTGCTGCTATTGAGGCTGGTCTTTACAATGTCATCTCTGATGAGGTTGAGGAGGGATATTTCGGAGAGCTCCGCAAGCTTTCTATCCATCCGGAGATTATCAAGGCTATGGCAAAGGATATCAAGATCGTTTACACACCACTCCACGGCACAGGTCTTCGCCCTGTACAGAGAGTACTTAAGGATATGGGCTTTGAGAATGTATACATTGAGCCAAGCCAGGCAGTGCCTGACGGCAATTTCCCTACATGTCCTTATCCAAATCCTGAGAATCCTGATGCATGGAAGCTTGCACTTGAGCTGGCAAAGGAAAAGGATGCTGATATCGTTTTAGCAACTGACCCTGATGCCGACAGACTCGGTGTATACTGCAAGGATACAAAGACAGGTGAGTATGTGACATTTACAGGAAATATGTCAGCTATGCTTATTGGTGAGTATATTTTAAGCCAGAAGAGTGCCAATGGTACTCTGCCTGAGAATCCTGCATTTGTTGAGTCAATTGTTTCTACAGATATGGGTAAGGCAATTGCGGCAGCATATGGCGTAAAGCATATCGAGGTTTTAACAGGTTTCAAGTATATCGGAGAGCAGATGCTCAAATTTGAAAAGACCGGATGCAACAACTATGTATTCGGTATGGAGGAGAGCTACGGATGTCTGCCGGGCACATATGCAAGGGACAAGGATGCTCCTGCAGCAGTTTGCATGCTGTGTGAGGTGGCTGCCTTCTACAAGTCACAGGGCAAGACACTCTGGGATGGCATGATTGACATGTACGAGAAGTATGGCTACTACAGAGAGGGTATTTCCACAATGACCTTAAAGGGTATTGATGGTGCCGCACAGATAAATGAGATTATGACAAAGGCACGTGCCGCTGAGCCAAAGAAATTTGGTGATTATCAGGTGCTTGCTATCCGTGATTACAAGAATGACACAAGAAAAGATATGACAACAGGAAAGGTTGAGCCGACAGGTCTTCCTTGTTCTAATGTACTTTACTACGAACTTAACGATAACGCTTGGTGCTGTGTACGCCCTTCTGGTACAGAGCCTAAGATTAAATTCTATTTCGGAGTTAAAGGAGTGTCTCTTGAAGATTCACAGGCTAAGCTTGATGCTTTGTCAGCTGAGGTTCTCGGACAGTTTGAATAAGGACTATGATGAAAATATACATTTGCCCGGATTGTGGCTGGATACGGATGGTTTCAAGAAGGAAAGAAGTTGAATGCTTCAAGTGTGGCAGGCCGCAGATGCGTCTGACGAATCTGGAGTTTGGAAAGTATACCAATATGTCAGAGAAGGAGCGTCAGGACTACGCAGACGCGTGGCTTTACATTCATAGGAAAAAGGAAAAATAACATGGCAAAGAAGAGAAGAAGAAAAAAGAGAAGAAGTGGACGTAAGAAGATTATACTTTTTGTATTTGAAATCCTGCTGCTGTTAATTGTTCTGTTAGTGGTTTGGGCTTATAATAAGACACTCGGACAGGTTAAATATGAAGATGCGCTGACAGCTAGTGAGGCCGGAATCAATGAGGATATTGATGATGATGCTCTTGCCAATATGCATGGATATCTCAATGTAGCGTTGTTTGGTCTGGACAACAGAAGTAATGGTTCATACAATGAGGGAAATTCCGATTGTATTATGATTGCAAGCTTGAATTATGATACAAAGGAGGTTCAGTTGGTATCTGTATATAGAGATACGTATCTTCCTATCGGCAATGGAAAATTTGCGAAGGCGAATGCCGCATATGCTAATGGTGGGGCAAAGAGAGCAGTAGCTATGCTTAATTCAAATTTGGATTTGAATATTACGAAGTATGTTTGTGTTGATTGGAAGGCTCTTGTAGATGCTATAGATGATATCGGAGGTCTTGATCTTGAGATTACTAAGGCAGAGATGAAGGAAATCAATTATCTGATTCCTGAGGTTGATTCTACTACTGGATATAATACTCCTTATCTTGAGGGGGATGGTATGAAGCACCTTGATGGAACTCAGGCTACATGCTATGCACGTATCAGAAGCACCTCCGGTGATGATTTCTTAAGGGCTTCCCGTCAGAGAATCGTGCTTCAGGCTATGCTTGACAAGGCTAAGCAGTCAGATTTAGGCTCGCTCACTGAGATGTGCAAGGATATCATGAGTCAGATAAGTACCAATTTTACGGCAGCAGAAATTGTACAATATGCAACTGCAGTGACAAAGTATCAGATGAAGGAGACAACAGGCTTCCCATTTGAGCTTACTACAATGAATCTCTCATCTACTGGGGATACAGTTATTCCAATTGATTTAGCACAGAATGTTTCCAAACTTCATCAGTTTCTGTTTAACGAGACTGATTATCAGCCAACTGAGACAGTTCAAAGTGTCAGTGACAAGATTGCTAAAAAAACAGGTGTTACGTCAAAGACTTCTGCATTTGATCTCTCACAGTACAATGATACTGTTGGTTCTGATGGAACTGAAGGAGCAAAGAAAAAGAATAAGGACAAGCAGGATGCCTTAAAGAAGAGCCAGTCAGAATCTGAAAATAGTTCAGGAAAAAAATCATCATCAGATGATTCAGATGACTAAATGCTTAAAGCCAGCTATTAGGGAGAATTTATGAAAACAGAAATTAAAGAAAAAATCACGGCAACAAACCAGAAATACTTAAAGAAATTCTTAACAGAGGAAGCTCCGGCTAAGATTGAGAGCCAGCTTGAGCACATGGACTGGTCATACCTTGATATGATTCACAACAAGGAGCAGCAGAGAGGTACATTTTCACCGCTTGCTGCTATGGAGCTTTCAGAGATAGAGGCAAATAAGGACAAATACCTTGCAACAGGTCTTGATGCTGTCAAGAATGGCAAGGTCGGTGCAATTCTTCTTGCCGGTGGACAGGGTACACGTCTTGGCTTTGACAAGGCTAAGGGCATGTTCAATATCGGAAAGACAAAGGAGCTCTACATCTTTGAGCAGCTTGTCGCAAACCTCATGAAGGTTACAAATCAGACCGGTACATGGGTGCCTCTGTATGTTATGACAAGTGAGATAAATGATGGCATGACAAGAGAGTTCTTTGAAGAGCACGACTATTTTGGATACAACAAGGACTATGTGAAGTTTTTCGTGCAGGAGATGGTTCCGGCAGTTGATTTTGATGGAAATCTGCTCATGAAGTCTGAGGATTCACTTGCCATGTCACCAAACGGAAACGGTGGATGGTTCAAGTCACTCATCAATGCCGGTCTTGACAAGGATTTGAAGGATAAGGGTGTTGAGTGGCTCAATGTATTTGGTGTAGACAATGTGCTTCAGCAGATTGCAGATCCTGTATTTGTAGGTGCTATAATCGAGTCCGGCTGTGTCAGCGGCTCTAAGGTGGTCAGAAAATGTGATCCATATGAGAGAGTTGGTGCTATGTGTCTTGAGAATGGCAAGCCTTCGATTGTCGAGTATTACGAGCTTACACCTGAGATGGCAGAGGCAAAGAACGAGAATGGTTCATTGCAGTATGGCTTTGGCGTTATCTTAAACTATTTATTCCGAGTGGACAAGCTCATGGTTATCGCAGAGAAGAACCTTCCACTTCATGTGGTAGAGAAGAAGGTACCTTATATTGATGAGAATGGTACAGAGCACAAGCCTGAGACTCCGAATGCATACAAGTTCGAGACTCTCATCCTCGATATGGTATACATGATGGACAATAGCCTGCCATTTGAGGTAGACAGAGAGAAGGAGTTTGCACCTGTAAAGAATGCGACAGGTACAGATTCGGTTGAAACAGCGAGAACTCTTCTTGAGAAGAACGGAATTGAAATTTAATATATGATTTATGGTAACTGTTCATTGGCAGGGATGTATTGATATTCTGCAATTTCTATTTATCGCAGACTTAGAGGTGCATCTGCCGATGAGCAGTTATTTTTATTCGGAGAATAGCATGGGGATTACAATTTATGAAAAAATAAATAATCCCGTCACAAATTAAACACAGATTGACAGTATACTTCTAATTGTAAACGAAAGGAGAAATTATTATGGATAACAATTATGGAAATATGAATGATACAAATAATACAAACAGTACAAATAACACAAACAATACAAACAACGTAAATTTCACCATGTCCGGTAATCCTTACAATCCGGATGAGTCACAGAAGGCTGCACAGACTAATAATACATCAGCTGAAAGCTATTCACAGAGCTACAACCCATATTCGCAGGCTTCTGTAGCAGGACAGCCAAATGCAAATCAGTCATATGCAAACCAGCCTTATTCTAATCAGCAGTATAATTCAGGCACAAATAATAATGCATATGGCGGCGCATCAGCCGGTTCGACAGACAACTCATATAGCCGGATGAATATGAATGGTCAGGCATACCAGCAGACTGCAAAGCCTAAGAAACAGAGAGCACCGAGAAAGCCGGGGGCATTCGGACCGTTTGCAGCAAAAACGGTAGCGGCAGCTCTTATCTTTGGACTCGTCGGAGGTGGTGTTTTCACTGGAGTAAGCTATGTTGGCACGAGAGCTATTTCAAATTCATCTGCTGCAAGTGCAAAGCTTACGACTACAACATCCGGTGGGACTAAGCAGACATCATCAGGTGATGCAAAGGATCTGACAGATGTATCATCAGTTGTCGATGAGGTCATGCCTAGCATCGTTGCTATCACAAATACAGGAACAGTCACCTACAACAGCTTTTTCGGAAAGAAGTCACAGCAGTCTCAGAGCTGTGGCTCAGGAATTATTGTTAGTGAGGATGATGATTATCTTTACATTGCTACAAACAATCATGTTGTAGCAGATTCAGAGGAGCTCACAGTACAGTTTGATGATGATTCTGTGGTAAAGGCTGAAATCAGAGGAACAGATCCAGACGATGATCTTGCAGTTGTACGTGTAAAAAAATCAGACCTTGGAAAAGATACTTACTCGAATATAAAGATTGCGACAGTCGGAGATTCGGACAGTGTAGCTGTTGGAAGTCCTGCGATTGCTATCGGTAATGCACTCGGATACGGACAGTCTGTCACAACAGGTATAGTAAGTGCGCTTAACAGAACCGTAACTACACAGGATTCACAGACAGGTGAGACTGTAACTAACAACAAGCTTATCCAGACAGATGCAGCCATAAACCCTGGAAACAGTGGTGGAGCACTCTTGAATGAAAACGGCGAGGTCATCGGCATCAACTCCGTAAAATATTCTTCAACTGAGGTTGAGGGTATAGGATACGCAATTCCAATGTCGGTTGCAAAGCCTATTATTGAGAGTCTTATTCAGGATGGAAAGTATACAAACGAGAATCAGGCATACCTTGGTATCAAGGGTGGCGATGTTTCATCTGAGATGGTAGCCTACGGCTTCCCACAGGGTGTGTATGTTTCATCTGTTTCAGCTGGTTCAGGTGCCGCAAATGCCGGCTTACAGGAGGGAGATATCATCACTGCTGTTGACAGCACAAAGATTTCTTCTATGACAGAGCTGCAGTCAGCGTTAAAGAGCTACAAGGCCGGAGATAAGGTTACTCTTACTGTTGCCCGTCAGAGTGGCAGACAGTACGAAGAGAGCAAGGTTGAAGTAACCTTAAGCTCTGCAAAGGATATTCAGCAGTAAATAATTAATTTATATTTATGATTACAAAAACGCGCCAGTGTGGTGCGTTTTTTGTTATGAAAAATATAGTTAAGGGTTGATTTTTTAAATAAAAAGGTGTAGTATTATGAACGTTCATAAAAGCATAAGGAGAGTCGAACATGAACAAACAAGAGAAAGATATACTGAACACGTTATATCATCAATCAGTTAACAATCAAAGAGAGATATCAGAGTTATCCGGTCATTCTCTGGGAGTTGTAAACAAATCAATAAAAGAATTGATGAATGAAGGTTATATAAATGAAAAATGTGCTGTTACGCCTAAGGCACTTAAAGAATTTAAAGAAAAGACTCCAAAGAATGCTGTAATTTTGGCAGCAGGGTATGGCATGCGAATGGTGCCTATAAATACTGAGACTCCAAAGGGGCTTTTAGAAGTAAACGGGGAAGTTCTTATAGAGCGGACTATCAGACAGCTTCATGAAGTGGGAATTTATGAGATATATGTAGTAGTCGGCTTCATGAAGGAGAGATATGAGTATCTTATCGATGATTTTGGGGTGGAGCTCGTTGTCAATGAAGAGTATACGACTAAGAATAATCTTTATTCAGTAAAGAAGGTTTTGAATCATTTATCAAATACATATATCATACCGTGTGATATATGGTGTGACAAGAATCCGTACCATCACCATGAATTATATTCTTGGTATATGGTCAGTGATTTGATAGATGATGACAGCACGGTGCGTGTTAACAGAAAAATGGAGTTGGTTACCATACCGAAGGCTGCCGGCGGCAATGCTATGATAGGAATTAGCTATCTGCTTGACGATGATGCACAAATTGTCAAAGCCAGAATTGAAAAACTGTGTAGTAATTCGGCTAATGATGGTGCCTTCTGGGAGACTGCACTGTATGATAAGGACAGAATGTTTATTACTGCCAGGGTAGTGCATTCGTGGGATGTGGTTGAAATAAATACATATGAGCAGCTCAGAGAGATGGACAGCGATTCAAATCATCTGAAAACTGATGCAATACAGGTTATCTGCGATGCTTTATCTGTATCAGCAGACGATATTGTAGATATTACGGTATTGAAAAAGGGCATGACAAACCGCTCGTTCCTGTTCTCATGTAAAGGGAAAAAATATATCATGAGAATTCCGGGAGAGGGAACGGATCAGCTGATAAACAGACGTAATGAAGCAATGGTTTATAATACTATTGATGGCAGACATATATGTGATGATATCGCTTATATAAATCCGGATAATGGATATAAAATCACTGCGTTTTTAGAAAATGCGAGAGTATGTGATCCGGAAAATAATGATGATGTTTGTAAATGCATGAAGCGTCTCAGAGAATTTCATGATATGAAGCTTAAAGTAAATCATGAATTTGATATATTCGGTCAGCTTGAGTTTTATGAGAGCCTGTGGGATGGTTCGCCTTCTGCATACAGACATTACAGGCAGACTAAGGAAAATGTCCTTTCACTCAGACCGTATATAGAAGCTCATGTAAATGAAAAGGTTCTTACGCATATTGATGCTGTTCCGGATAATTTCCTTTTTGTTAAGGATGAAAATGGAAATGAGGACATCAGACTTATTGACTGGGAATATGCAGGAATGCAGGATCCGCACGTAGATATAGCCATGTTCTGCATATATTCCATGTATGACAGGGAGCATGTGGATAAGTTAATTGATGCATATTTCACAGAAGGGTGTTCAACTGAAATCCGAATAAAGATTTATTGTTATATTGCAGTATGCGGACTTTTATGGAGTAACTGGTGTGAGTATAAGAGAAATCTGGGAGTTGATTTTGGTGAATATTCACTTAGACAGTACAGATATGCAAAGGATTATTACAAAGTAGTACAGGATGAAATGCAGAAATTGGAGGATAATTAAGAATGCATGAAGTAAAACGCGCGATTATCATGGCAGCAGGATTGGGTAATCGTATGAGACCGGTAACGCTTACTACTCCGAAGCCATTGGTAAGGGTTAATGGAAAGCGTATGATAGATACGGTTATTGAAGGCTTACATGATAATGGAATAACGGAGATTTATATTGTTGCCGGATATTTAAAGGAACAGTTTTATGAATTAGAGAATGAATATCCGGGGGTTACTATAATTGAAAATCCTTATTATGAAAGCTGTAACAATATTTCATCACTATATGTTGCAAGAGATCATATTGAGGATGCAATTATTCTTGATGGCGACCAGATTATATATAATCCTGAAATTCTATCAAAAGAATTCGAACGTTCGGGTTATAACAGTGTATGGACTGATGATAAAACAGATGAGTGGCTTCAGACAGTAGAAGATGGAATTGTAACATCCTGCAGCAGGAATGGTGGAAGTCATGGATGGCAGCTTTATAGCATCTCCAGATGGACTGCGGCAGATGGGCGCAAACTGAAAAAACATCTTGAAATGGAATTTGAGAACAAAAAAAATACTCAGATATACTGGGATGACGTTGCAATGTTCTGCTATCCGGATGAATATCAGCTTGGCATATATGAGATGCAAAAAGGCGATATTATTGAAATCGACAATTTGCAGGAGCTTGCTGATATTGATAGCAGCTATAAGAAATATATGGAGGATTAGTATTATGAAAGAGAAAAAAATTGATTGGATTATCACACTTGTGCCATTAGCAATAATTGTGGCATTGTGTATATTGTTTTTCGCATTACCTGAGCAGTCAAATGCCATACTCAGTCAGGTGAGATTTTTCTTTGGAGATACGTTTGGTATTTATTACCTGATTATAGGTTTAGGCATATTTTTGATATCTATATTTATAGCTGGTTCGAAGTATGGAGATATTGTTCTTGGAGAGCCGGATGAAAAACCAAAGTACTCATTCTTTTCATGGGGATGTATGATGTTCACATGTGGTCTGGCAGCAGATATTTTATTCTACTCATTTTCGGAGTGGATTATGTATGCAACCAATCCCCACATTAAGGAGCTTGGAAGCATACAGGAATGGGCCGGTGTATTTCCTCTGTTTCACTGGAGCTTTATTCCATGGGCATTTTATCTTGTTTTAGCTGTTGCATTTGGTTTTATGCTTCATGTAAGAAAAAGAAACCGTCAGAAATATTCTGAAGCTTGCAGACCTGTTCTTGGAAAACACACAGATGGTTTTGCAGGACGTATTATAGACCTGTTAGCTGTATTTGCACTTTTAGCAGGAACAGCAACCACATTTAGTGTTGCAACACCTCTTATGGCAACAATTATCGGAGATGTGTTCCATATATCGCTTAGCAGAACAGCAATCAATATCATTATCCTTATAATTACATGTATAGTTTATACATATTCATTATTACATGGATTTAAGGGAATAAGCATTTTGGCAAAAGTCTGTATCTATTTCTTCTTTGGACTTCTTGCTATTGTACTGCTGTTTGGCGGTGAAACAAGATATATTCTTGAGACCGGATTGTCATCTCTTGGCACTATGGTGCAGAATTTTATAGGATTATCTACGTATACCGATCCATTACGTAAAACCAACTTCCCACAGGACTGGACCATATATTACTGGGCTTACTGGATGGTATGGTGTGTAGCAGCTCCTTTCTTTATTGGAAATATATCAAGAGGAAGAACTATCAGACAGACAATTCTTGGAGGATATGGATTTGGTGTTGGCTCTACGCTCATCAGCTTTATCATCTTAGGTAACTATTCAATGGGAAAACAGATGTCAGGAGCAGCAGATTTTATTGCGCAGTACAACAAGAGTGGTGATTTATATGAGCTGATAGTTACTATTCTTAAGACATTGCCGTGTGCACCTTTGATAATGATAATAGTTTTAGTGACAATGATAGCTTTTTATGCTACATCATTTGATTCTATTGCCTTAACTGTATCATGTTACAGCTACAGGAAATTAGGTGAGGATGAGCAGCCGCACAAACTCATTCAGCTGATGTGGTGCATACTGCTTATACTTTTACCAATTGCCCTGTTATTTGCTGAGAGCTCTATGAGTAACTTGCAGTCTGTAAGTATAGTTGCTGCATTTCCGATAGGCATAGTTATTGTTTTGATAACAATCAGTTTTATGAAGGATGCGAAGAAATATATGGGTGAATTAAAGAACAAGCAGAAATAAATAAAATAGTGCAATATATATGTGAAGGAATGCTTCGCTACGTGGTAGTAGGAGCATTCTTTTTTTATAAAAAATGAATTTTATATTGACAATGTGTACACGAAATACTATTATAGTTATGTTCATGAAAATAGCTATTTCAAATACAACGAACAAATAAAGGGTATCAATATGAATAAACAAAGATATTTAAAGAAAAGCATAAGTGTCTTAGTGTTTACAATTCCGGCGCTTATTCCGTTATTTGTGTTTTGGGTATATCCGATTTGCAGATCAGTGTGGATTAGCTTCACAGATTGGGATTATATGACACCTACATATCATTTTGTATTTTTAAAAAATTATATTTCATTATTTAAAGATACCAGATTTTATGAGGCCTTATTAAATACACTTATTTTTACAATAGGTACTCTTGTGCCAACAATAGCAATAGGGCTTGTGCTTGCGGTATTTCTACAAAAACCATTTCCGGGAAGCGGTATTATAAAATTTGTTTTATTTTCACCATGGATTACGCCTACGGTTGCTATATCAATTGTGTGGACATGGATTTTTCAGCCGGACAAAGGTCTGGCGAATTTGGTATTATCTTTCTTTGGATTGCCAGGTTTGGAATGGATTAGTAGTTCGCAGACAGCAATGCTGTCCGTAATAATAGTTACGGTCTGGAAGAGTATAGGATATGCAATGATTTTTTATTTGTCTGCTTTAGAAAAGGTACCTGAAACATTGTATGAAGCATGTGCACTTGATGGTGGTGGTAAATGGCATAAATTTAAATACATTACAATTCCCAATATTTCACCAACTACGTTCTTTTTGATGATCATTACTATGGTTAATTCGCTTCGGGCATATGACCAGATTCAAATTTTGACACAGGGCGGACCGAGTGGAAGCACAAGAACGCTATTGTATATGTACTATCAATTAGGATTTGAGGAATATAATATGGGACAGGCAACTGCCGTTGCAGTTGTCATGATTATAATTACGGTTTTACTTTCAACGATTCAGTTTTATGGATCTAAGAAATGGGTGAATTATTAGGAGTGTGTTTATGGTTAAGAAATATACAGTAATAGACCGGATAGATGCAATTGTAAAATGGATTATATTGATTATAGTCGGAGTTTTTACTGCGTTTCCGTTTTTATGGATGGTAGTCAGTGCATTTAAGACAAAAGAAGAAATAATGGATACGAGTAAATTTTTGCCACAAAGTCTGCATTGGGAGAACTTTATAACAGTTATCTTTAATTCTCCGATACCAAGATATATTATTAATAGTTTATTTATCTCATTAGCTATTGTATTTATTCAGATTATAACAGGAGCTTTGATTGCATATGCAATTGTGTTTATGAAATTTAAAGGTCGCGGCATTTTGTTTGGAATAATTATGGTGACTTACATGCTTCCAACTGCGGCAACATATATTCCAAGCTATATAATTCTTGCAAATCATCAGCTGCTTAATACATATACTGGATTGATTATCTCAAGTTCGGTTAGTATTTTTGGTATATTTTTATTAAGACAGGCATTTATGCAGGTGCCAAGTGCGATGGTAGAAGCAGCACAGATTGATGGAGCTTCGCATTTTAGAATATTGCACTTGGTTGTATTTCCTATGACTAAATCATCTTTTATTACATTTGGATTAATGAGCTTTATTGCTTCGTATAATAATTATATGTGGCCGTCTTTAATAACTAATGATTCTGATAAATATATGGTATCACAAGGCTTGAGGAGTTTTTTTATTGAAGGTGGTGCATACGGAACAGAGTGGTCACTTGTTATGGCTGCGAGTGCAGTGATTGTAATACCATTGTTGATTATGTTTGCTTTTGCACAAAAATGGTTTATAGATGGTATAGGTGGAGATACCGGAGTAAAAGGTTAAAAAGACAAAGATAGAAAGGACAAATTTGAAATGAAGAAAAGATTATTAGGTACATTAATGACAATTGCGATGTTGACAACTTCATTGATGGGGTGTAGTACAGGTAATACTACATCAGAGAATAGTCAGGCACATGGAACTGAAAATATGAAAGGGAAGACAGAAGTAGATTTTTGGTATTCAGGCGGAAAGACGGCGGTAAAGGTCGTCCAGGATATTGTGGATGATTATAATAAATCTCAGGATAAATACTTTGTGAAAACAGTAACGCAGGCTGATTATTCTGAAACATATGAAAAATTACAGGCTGCTATTGCAGGAAATGTTGCTCCGGATGTTGCTTTGATTGAGAAAGATGCAGCACGAGTACTATCAGATAAAAAACTTGTTGAAGATTTGTCTGATAGAATAAAAAAAGATGAGAATTTTAATAATGAGGATTATGTTTCAACTTTTTTTGAACAGGCAAAGGATGATAAAGGTAAAATATATGGTATTCCGGCATATGGAACTACCCAAGTACTTTATTATAACAAAAAAGCATTTGAGAATGCAGGGATTGATCCAAATAGCATAAAAACATGGCAGGATTTAAGCCATGCAGCTTCTAAAATAAAAGATGATGGACAATTCATATATGGCTGGGAACCTATGTGGGGAGCAGATAATTTGACGGATGCGGCACTGTCAAATGGCGGTACAATTTTCAGTGAAGATGGAAAAAAAGTTACTATAAATTCAGAGGAATGGATTGAAGCATGGGATGGATTTGGTAAATGGATTCATGATGATAAGACTATGGCAATCCATTCTGGTGGACAGGGCTGGGAATACTGGTACAAGACTATTGATGATGTTATTCAAAACAAGGCAGGTGGCTACACCGGCTCATCAGGAGATCAGGCAGATTTGGATTTCTCTGTTGTAGGCGCAATTGAGCAGCCGGCATGGAAGAATGGTACTGAGTCAAAGCCTGTTGCCAGGGCATTAATATTAAGCATACTTGCAAAGTCTTCAGAGGAAAAACAGGCAGGAGCATATGATTTTATGAAGTATTTTACCAATGTTGAAAATCAAGTGAAATGGTCCATGTCGACCGGTTATGTACCGGTAAATAGAGGAGTGTTAAATGATGAGGGTTATATGAAATATACTAATGAAAACCCTCAAGCACTTGTACCATATAATCAGGCAGAACATGGTTCAATTTATCCATATGATCCAACAAATGGTGTTGTAAAGGATGCATTGAAAATTGCAGCTGATAAGGTAGAAATAGATGGTGTGCCTGCAAAGGAAGCTTTGGATGAAGCACAAAAAACAGCGCAAAAAGCCTTAGATGAGGTATTGACTGACAAAAAATAAGAAAATGTTGTATCCTTCATGTTCTAAGTACTAGACAAATTCCACAAAATATTAGATAATAGAGGCAAATTAGTTTTCATTTTGCATAGGAGGTCGGCATGAAGAAGAAAAAAATAGTTATTGCACTCGGACATGATGCTCTTGGAACAACTCTTCCGGAGCAGCACGAGGCTACAAAGCATACAGCAAAGGCAGTTGCAGATTTTATCAGGGACGATTATGAGGTTGTTATCACACACAGCAACGGACCGCAGGTGGGCATGATTCACACCGCTATGTCTGAGTTTTGCAGGATTTATCCTGAGTATACAGCTACACCTACAGCAGTCTGCTCTGCAATGAGCCAGGGATATATAGGATATGATTTACAGAATGCTATCCGTACAGAGCTTCTTGGCAGAGGAATTTACAAGACCGTTTCAACAATACTTACACAGGTGGTTGTTGACCCATATGATGAGGCTTTTTATCATCCGACAAAGATCATAGGCCGTGTTATGACAGAGGCTGAGGCTGAGGAAGAGGAGAAGAAGGGCAACCATGTGACACAGGTTGAGGGAGGCTACAGAAGAGTTGTGGCAGCTCCAAAGCCTGTTGATATAGTGGAAAAGGATGCTATTAAGGCTCTTGTTGATGCGGATCAGGTTGTTATCGCATGCGGTGGCGGCGGAATTCCTGTTTTAGCACAGGATAATAAGCTTCAGGGCGCAAGCGCTGTTATCGAGAAGGATCTTGCAGCAGGAAAGCTTGCAGATACTCTTGATGCTGACAGACTTGTTATACTTACAAGCGTTGACAAGGTCTGCCTGAACTATGGCAAGGAGGATGAGAAGCCGCTTGATACCATGACTGTCGATGAGGCAAAGAAGTACCTTGCAGCAGGCGAGTTTGATGAGGGTACCATGGCTCCAAAGATTGAGGCGGCTATCGACTTTATCGGTGACTCTGCCATCCGTTCGGTGCTTATCACAAAGCTCAACAAAGAGGGCAAGACTGTTTCTGGTGGCATGGGCACTTTAATTACAAAGTAGAGCTTAATTGTTATAATTCACATATATCCCACACATCTATATGCATTTTGCAGAGCAGATGTGTGGGTAGTTTTATAAGAAACAAGGTCGCTATTCAGAACCCCCGAGAACAAGAAAAGTAAGATAGAAGGTAACACAAAATGAGTGAGAAAAGGCTTCAAAAGAGAGATGAAATCTCAGACGAGTACAAATGGAAGCTTGAGGATATGTATGAGACAGATGAGCTGTGGGAGGCTGAGTGTGAAAAAGCGTCACAGCTTGCAGAAAAGCTATCCGGATTTAAGGGACATCTGGCAGACAGTGCAGCAACGCTGCTTGATTTTTTTAAGAAGCAGGATGAGCTGTCTTATTATTTGGAGCGTATAGTGGTCTATGCGAATGAGCGCTCACATCAGGACACTGCTGTGTCGAAATATCAGGCATATGTATCAAAGGCAGAGACACTGACTGTTCAGGCATCAGGTGCGCTGGCATTTGCGAGTCCGGAGATTTTGCAGATAGATGATAAAAGGCTTGAGAGCTTTTACAGTGAGAGCAATGAGCTTGTGCACTATAAGCGTGCGATTGATGAGATAATGCGTCAGAAAGAGCATACCTTATCGGCTGCAGAGGAGAATATCCTGGCGCAGTGCGGTGAGATGGCTGCAGCACCGGAGAATATATTCAGCATGTTCAATAATGCTGATATCAAATTCCCGTATATCACTGATGTCGAGGGAAATAAAATCCGTATCACGCACGGCAATTTCATAGATTTTTTAAGCAGCAAGGATAGAAGCCTGCGCAAGCAGGTGTTCCGCGGAGTGTATGATTCGTACAGGAAGTGGAGCAATACTGTTTCGATGATGTACATCAGCAAGCTGAAAAATGACACTTTTTATGCAAGGGTAAGAAAATATGACAGCGCAAGGGCCATGTATTTATCCGATGGCGATATTCCTGAGAGCGTATATGACAATCTGATTGAGACGGTTCACGCACATCTGCCGGCTCTGCACAGGTACATGGCGCTTAGGAAGAAGCTTTTAGGTGTGGAGCATCTGCATATGTATGATTTGTTTGCACCGATCGTGAACAATGTACAGACCACATACACCTATGATGAGGCGAAAAAGCTTGTGGCAAAGGCGCTTGAGCCTATGGGCGATGAGTATGTCAGCACACTTAAGGCTGGCATGGAGAGTGGCTGGATAGATGTATATGAGAATGAGAACAAGAGAAGCGGTGCGTACTCATGGGGCGCTTACGGCACTCATCCGTATGTGCTTTTGAACTATGCCGACAATCTGGACAGTGTGTTTACGCTGGCTCATGAGATGGGACATGCGATGCATACATACTATTCAAATGAGCATCAGAGCATCACCTACGCAGGATACCTGATTTTTGTGGCAGAGGTTGCATCCACCTGCAATGAGTCGCTTCTCATGCACTATATGCTTGAGCATTGTGAGGATGAGAATGAGAGAAAATATCTCATGACACATTTTCTGGACGGCTTCAGGACGACACTTTTCAGGCAGGCACAGTTTGCAGAGTTTGAGCATATAGCCCACCGGAAAATGCAAAAGGGCGAGCCGGTTACAAAGGATGTGCTAAATGAGCTATGGCATGAGCTGAATGTGCAGTACTACGGACCGGATATGCGCGTGGATGATGAGATATCATATGAGTGGATGCGCATACCGCATTTTTACACACCGTACTATGTATATCAGTACTCGACGGGTTATTCGGCAGCAGTTGCTTTTTCAAAAATGATACTTGAGGAGGGAAAGCCTGCTGTGGATAAGTATATAGGAAATTTCCTGTGCGGTGGATGCTCGAAGAATCCAATCGAGCTGCTAAAGAGTGCCGGTGTTGATATGAGCACACCAAAGCCTGTGGATGACGCACTCAATGTATTTGAGGATTATCTGAATCAGTTTGAGGCAGCAACTAAGTAAGGAGGAAAACACTTTTATGGAAAGAATTAAAAGCTTTACAATCAATCATAATATTCTTAAACCTGGATTTTATATTTCAAGAAAAGACGGAGAAATCGTTACATACGACCTTCGCACAAGAAAACCTAATGCAGGCGATTATATGTCCAATTCAGCTATGCACTCAGTGGAGCATATGTTTGCAACATGTGTGAGAAACTCTGAGATTGCAGATGATGTGGTATATTTTGGACCGATGGGCTGTCAGACAGGCTTCTACCTTGTAGTGAGGGATGTCGAGCCGGGGAAGGTTTTTGAAATCACCAAAGAGGTCTTAAAGCAGATACTAGAGTATGATGGACCGGTATTTGGTGCATCAGCCATAGAGTGCGGACATTATGAGAATCTGTCACTTGACGAGGCAAGGAAGGAGTGCCGTGCATATCTTAAGGTACTTGAGAGCCAGACAAATATGGAGTTTACTTACCCACAGTAAACAGAATGGAGAAATAAAATGACAATAGGTGTAATTGGTGCAATGCAGATGGAGGTCGATGACTTAAAGGCTCAGATGACAGACACACAGACAGAGGTTTACAGCGGAGTGGAGTTTGTTGAGGGCAAAATCGGTGATCAGTATGTTGTTGCGGCAAAATGCGGAATAGGAAAGGTGTTTGCGGCAATATGTGCAGAGGCCATGATTTTGAAATATGATGTAGATATGATTGTCAATATTGGAGTGGCAGGAACTTTGACAAAGGACTTAAATGTGCTTGACGTGGCAGTAGCCACAAACGTGCTGCAGCACGATATGGATACATCGCCAATCGGAGATCCGAAGGGACTTCTCTCAGGCATCAACATGATTCTGCTTCCGGCTGATACAAAAATGGTGGAGCTCATGTGCTCATGCTTAGCTGACAGGAATATCCACTACAAAAAGGGCAATATCGCAACAGGAGATCAGTTTATTGCCACAAAGGAGCAGAAGGATTATATTTCGAATACCTTTGATGCAATTGCAGCAGAGATGGAGGGAGGCAGCATCGGTCATGTGTGCTATGTGAACAAGGTGCCATTTGCCATTCTTCGCTCAATATCAGACGGCGATGGCGGCGAGACAGACTACCAGACCTTTGCGGAGAAGGCTGCGCATCAGTCGATTGAGGTAGTGCTTGAGTTTATCGGAAGGGCAGAAGAACTGAAATAGAGTTATTTCATTATTCATAATTTGTGATAATAAAGAATAGTATATAGCATGAGTGAATACAGAGCATACATGCAAAATACAAAACTACATAATGGGACAAAACGAAAGAAACGCCGACACAGATTCCTTTTTGGAGTGCTGCTGTCGGCGCTTCTTATTACAGGCGCTTTATATGGCAGAGAGTATGACATATCACAGCTGAAAAATATAGAGGTGATGGAGACACTTAGCAGTGCTGTGAGTCAGTTCGGAGACAGAAAGCTGCCTGTATATTCGGTTCAGACAACAGAAAAAAAGATAGCCCTTTCATTTGACTGTGCCTGGGGAGCAGAGGATTTTGACAGCATGATGGAGACACTTGACAAGCACAACGTAAAGGCTACATTTTTTATGACAGGAGGGTTTGTGAGTGATAATCCTGAATGCGTAAAGACGCTGGTTGAAAAAGGACATGAGCCCGGAAATCACAGTGAGCACCACTATGATATGGCAACAATCACGGCAGGCGAGATGAAGACAGAGATAATGGATGTGCACAAAAAGGTCAAGGAGCTGACCGGAAAGGATATGAAGGTATTCAGACCGCCATACGGCTCGTACAAAAATGAATTGATTGACACAGTGTATGGCTGTGATTATTATCCAATCCAGTGGGATGTGGATTCGCTCGACTGGAAAAACTATGGCGTGCAAAACATCATAGATACAGTGTGCAATCATAAAAGCCTGGATTGTGGCTCGATAATACTCTGCCATCTTGGCGCCAAATACACCTCGCAGGCACTCGATGAGATGCTCACAAAGCTGCAGGGTATGGGCTATGAGATAGTTCCGGTATCAAAGCTGATCATGACAGAAGGCTATCATATGGATGCAAACGGTATGCAGATCAAGGACTGATCAATTTCATAAATCAATATTTTAGTCAATATTTAGTCAATAATTTAGCCCCATACGATATTGTTATTTACAGACAAGTGTGTTAAACTAAAACTATATTTTAAAGAAGCTGTGAGACAGCTATGGGGGTAAATTATATGACAGATACAGGTTTTTTAGTAGCATTCTTTATAGTTATTTTTTTAGTTATCATCTTTGCGCTTGTCGCTGTAATCGGAGCCGTTACAAGTGCTGTTGCAGGTATCAATGATGATGAGGATGAGATTGAGGAAGAGGGCATTTGAAGCTGAAATAAATAAAAGATATTAAAAGACATTTAAAGACATTTAAGGACATCGAATTATATTAATCGTATAATTGGGTGTCTTTTTATTGTCAAAATCTCTTAAAAAAGTATAAACCAATTGAGTTGCAATCCGACACATTGTATAATAAAAATATAACAGCGAATTAAATTTATTGTGAAAATCGTAGTAATCACAATGTCTATCAAACTAAGGCAGGACATTATCAAAGAAAAGAAAAAGGAGGGGTCAGATGATATCCAGATATAGTGTAAAGAAGCCTTTTACTGTACTTGTAGGTGTATTGCTGGTAATTGTACTCGGTGTTGTATCACTTGGCAGGATGACGACAGATCTGCTGCCGGATATGAGCTTTCAGTATGCACTTATCGTGACAACAGATATGGGAGCAAGTCCACAGGAGGTGGAGAGCGATGTCACCGCGCCGCTTGAAGCAGCTATGGCAACTACGTCCAATATCAAAAACGTAAGCTCAATGTCATATAACAGCTATTCTCTGGTGACATGCGAGTATGAGCAGAATGCCAACATGGATTCTGTAGTGATAGAGATGCAGCAGAAAATAGACCAGGTCAAGGCTGGCTGGAAGGATGGAGTGGGTACTCCGACCATTATGAAGATAAATCCGGACATGCTTCCAATCATGATGACTGCTGTGGATATGGATGGGAAAAGCAAGTCGGAAATCACCGACTTTGTGGAAAACACACTTAAGCCTGCAATTGAGAGTACGGAGGGAGTCGCATCAGTGACTGCAACAGGTGAGCTAACCGAGCAGATACAGGTCACGATGAATCAGACCAAGATAGATGCGCTCAATGAGAAAATAAAAAATGCCGTTTCAAAGAAATTTGACGATGCAAAAAGTCAGATGGATGATGCAAGCGCAAAGATAGAGAGCGGACAAAACGCAATCACATCTGCATCGGATCAGATGAGCGCGGGAGTGGATACGCTAAAGGCGCAAAAGGCAAAGCTTGCAGAGCAGAAGACTCAGCTAGAGAGTACTCTTGCAAGCTTAAATGAGCAGAAGAGCCAGCTTGAAACAATTCAGTCAGCTCTTTCAGACTTCATGAATAGTGATACATATACAAAGACAATTCCGTCACTCAAAGAGGGCGCAAATGCACCGGGTGAAGCGGGCACAGCACTCAAAGCGCAGCTTGAGCAGGTTGATAAGCAGATTGCAACACAGTTTTCAGGACTCTCGGCGCTTGGAATCACCGTAAACACAGCAGATGATCTGCCTGCGGCAGCGTCAGCGATAGCACAGACTCTCATTCAGGTGAATACAGGTATAGAGCAGTGCCAAAGCGGGCTTGATCAGATAGCACAAGGAGAGACAGCGCTTTTAGATGCATATGATAATCTAAACAGTCAGGCAGCTATAAGCTCGATAAGCATAGGACAGCAGTCGGCACAGCTTGCAACAGCAGCGGCATCTCTTGACAGCTCAAAGAAGGAGCTTGAAAAGAGTAAGGATGATGCACTTGACAAGTCAAACTTAAATGCAGCTTTAACAATTGACTCGCTCTCGCAGCTGCTCGTCGCTCAGAATTTTGATATGCCTGCAGGCTATGTGAATGATTCAAATGGAACGCAGTACATAGTACAGGTGGGAGATGAGATAAAATCAATTGATGATTTAACAAATCTAGTGCTTATGGATATGAAGCTTGATGGAATAGCTCCTATTCATGTCGGTGATGTGGCAGATGTTGAGATGACTGACAACTCGGATGAGACATATGCGATAGTCAACGGTAATCCCGGAATAATGCTCTCCATGGAGAAGCAGACCGGCTACTCTACAGGAGATGTCACAGAACGTCTTTTAGACAAGTTTGATTCGCTGGAAAAGGAAAATGATGGATTACACACCACAGTGCTCATGAATCAGGGTGTATACATCGACATGGTAGTAAAGAGTGTTATGGAAAATATGATAGTGGGAGCAATACTTGCCATTTTCGTATTGCTCTTGTTCTTAAAGGATATAAAGCCAACACTTGTTATCGCAGCATCTATACCGCTATCGGTTATTGTGGCAGTGGTGCTTATGTATTTTACGGATATCACCTTAAATATCATTTCAATGTCTGGACTTGTGCTTGGAATAGGAATGCTGGTGGATAATTCAATTGTAGTAATCGAGAATATCTACAGATTAAGGGGAGAGGGATATTCGGTAAAGAAGGCGGCTGTTGAGGGTGCAAATCAGGTGGCAGGAGCCATTTTTGCCTCTACACTCACCACGGTAAGTGTGTACGCGCCAATCATTTTTACTGATGGAATCACGAGACAGCTCTTTGTAGACCTGGCACTTACGGTAGCGTTTACTCTTATGGCATCTCTTGTAGTGGCACTCACATTTGTACCGGCAATTGCTTCAGGCATGCTCAAAAAGACGAAGGATATAAAGCATCCATGGTTTGACCGTTTTAAGGATTGGTATGGAAATGTGCTCGGCACATGTCTTAGATTTAAGCCGGTGGTATTTATTGCGGCAGTAGTGCTTTTATTCGGCAGTGGCGCACTTTGCATGTCAAGGGGAATGACATTTATGGATATGGACATGGAGTCAAATCAGATTTCACTTACCATAGAGGCAAAGGATGATGAAAAGCTCGACTTCAAGCAGCTTACAGAGCTGTCTGATAAGGTCATGGACAAAATCTCTGATATAAAGGGAATAGACACAATAGGAGCTACTGCAGGCGGCAGCTCGACCATGAACCTGATGAGCTCAGGAAGCGACAGCGTGAGCATGTATATATTGCTTGATGAGAAGTCGGATGTTTCATCAGATAAGGTAATAGATGAAATTGAAAAACGCACAAAGAATCTGGACTGCAAGGTAACAGCATCTTCGCAGGCTATGGACTCGTCAGAGTTTTTCGGAAGCGGTCTCTCTGTCAGGATTAAGGGTAATGATATAGATAAGCTGCAGAAGCTTGCAGGTGATGTGGCAGATATCCTTAAGGACACAAATGGAGTGACAGATATAGATGACGGTCTTGGAGATACAATCAATGAGCTTAAGATAACTGTGGATAAGGAAAAAGCAGCAAAGTATGGCTATACGGTGGCTCAGGTATACCAGCTCGTATCCGGTGAGATATCATCTCAAAAGAGCGCAACAACCATTACGACCGACATAAAGGACTATGAGGTATACTTACAATCTGCAGAGCAGTCTGATGTGACTGTGGACGACATCAAAAACCTTACATTTACCTATAAGGATAATGATGGCAGTGAAAAGGAGATTCCGCTCAGTGATATCTGCACTATTTCGCAGGAACAGACATTAAGCACCATTCATCGAGATGCTCAGACAAGATATATTACAGTATCAGGTGCGGTTGATGAAAACCATAATGTAACATTACTAAGCAATAAAATTAAATCAAAAATTAATAAACTTAGCATTCCTGATGGCTATTCAATAGACATGGAGGGCGAGGATGAGACAATAAATGAGTCAATGAGTCAGCTTGGACTTATGCTTGTGCTTGCAGTGATATTTATCTATCTTATCATGGTGGCGCAGTTCCAGTCATTGCTTTCACCATTTATTATCATGTTCTGTATACCTCTTGCGTTTACAGGAGGCTTTATAGCTCTTTTCATCACGGGAAATGAGCTCGGAATCATATCAATGCTTGGCTTTATCATGCTGGCAGGTCTCATTGTAAATAATGGAATCGTACTCATTGATTACATCAATCAGGCCAGGAGAGAGGGCATGAGCAAGCATGAGGCAATCATAGACGCAGGCCGTACAAGGCTTCGTCCAATACTGATGACAGCGATGACCACCATACTTGCAATGTTTACATCGGCGATCGGTATCGGAGATGGCTCAGATATGATAAGGCCGATGGCAATCGCAATAATAGGAGGTCTCGTATACGGAACCATCCTCACGCTTATAGTAATTCCATGTATCTATGATGCGTTCAACAGAGAGAAGAGCATGGTAGAGGAAGAACTGTAGCAGGATAGAAGGAAAAAAGCTGGAAATATAGAGAGTTGGAGGATTTTTACATGGCAAAGTATATTATGGCATTAGATGCGGGCACTACCAGCAACAGATGTATACTTTTCAATGAGAAGGGCGAGATGTGCAGCGTGGCACAGAAGGAATTTACGCAGTTTTTTCCAAAGCCGGGCTGGGTGGAGCATGATGCAGAGGAAATCTGGGCCACACAGCTTGAGGTGGCAAAGGAGGCAATGGCCAATATCCAGGCTACGGCAGCCGACATATGTGCGATAGGCATTACTAACCAGAGAGAGACCACAATTGTATGGGATAAAAATACAGGTGAGCCGGTTTATCACGCGATAGTATGGCAGTGCAGGCGCACGGCAGAGTATGCGGATTCACTGAAGGATAAGGGGCTTACCGAGACCTTCAGAAAAAAGACAGGGCTTGTGATAGATGCTTATTTTTCGGCAACTAAGCTCAAGTGGCTCCTTGACAATGTGCCGGGAGCGAGGGAGAGAGCCGAAAGAGGCGAGCTTTTGTTTGGAACAGTCGAGACATGGCTTATATGGAAGCTCACTCAGGGGCAGGTGCATGTTACGGATTATTCCAATGCATCAAGAACCATGATGTTTAATATCAATACCTTAAAGTGGGATGATGAGATACTTAAGGAGCTTGATATACCAAAGAGCATGCTTCCAAAGCCAATGCCGTCAAGCTGTGTATATGGTGAGGTGAATCCTGTGTTTTTCGGGGGTCCGATCCCTATTGCGGGAGCGGCAGGAGACCAGCAGGCAGCGCTTTTTGGCCAGACCTGCTTTAGGGCAGGAGAAGCCAAAAATACATACGGTACAGGCTGTTTTCTGCTGATAAACACAGGTGAGATGCCGGTATCCTCAAAGAACGGACTTGTTACCACTATAGCCTGGGGCATAGACGGCAAGGTGGTATATGCGCTGGAGGGCTCAATATTTGTAGCAGGAGCCTCTATCCAGTGGCTACGCGATGAGATGAAATTTATAGATTCCTCAACAGATTCAGAATACATGGCGAGAAAGGTAAAAGACACAAACGGCTGCTACGTGGTGCCGGCATTTACAGGGCTTGGAGCACCGTACTGGGATCAGTATGCCAGAGGAACCATTGTGGGGCTTACGAGAGGTGTAAACAAGTACCATGTCATAAGAGCAACTCTGGAATCAATGGCATTTCAGGTAAATGATGTGCTTGAGGCAATGAAGGCTGATTCGGGCATCAACCTCACATCACTTAAGGTGGACGGCGGCGCCAGTGCCAATAATCTGCTCATGCAGATGCAGGCTGATATCAGCAATGCACCGGTCAACAGGCCTGTGTGCGTGGAGACAACAGCCATGGGTGCAGCGTACCTAGCAGGGCTTGCAGTTGGCTACTGGGAAAGCATGGATGATATAAAGAGAAACTGGTCTATTGACCGTGTGTTTGAGCCGGAGATAGCGGCTGATTTGAGAGAAAAGAAGCTTAAAATGTGGAAAAAGGCTGTCGCCTGCGCATTTAACTGGGCGAAGGATGAATAATAGCTGATGCTTGCATTGTTTTAAATGAGCTTAGTGATACAGCAGGTAAACAATATATGGGAATTGGTGGGAGAAAATAACATGTATGATGTAGTAATTATAGGAGCGGGAGTATCGGGAAGTGCCTGTGCCAAAGAGCTTTCGAAATATAACCTGTCCATCTGTGTGGTGGAAAAGGAGGAGGACGTGTGCTGTGGCACTTCAAAGGCAAACAGTGCTATTGTCCATTCCGGAATTGATTGTAAGACCGGTACACTTATGGCACAGATGAATCTCCGTGGAAATGAGATGATGGATGAGCTTTCGAAGAAGCTTGATTTTGAGTTTAGAAGAAACGGTTCACTGATAGTGTGCTTTAGCGATGACGATATGCCAAGGCTTAAGGAGCTTTACAATCAGGGGATTGCAAACGGCGTGCCAGGACTTGAAATTCTTGATGCAGGCGAAGCACATGAGATGGAGCCGAATCTGTCTGATGAAGTTGTGGCAGCTATTTACTGTCCGACAGGAGGCATTGTATGTCCGTTTGGCATGAATATCGCATTTGCTGAGAATGCGGCAGCAAACGGTGTGGAGTTTTTATTTAACACAGAGGTGAAGGCGATACAAAAGGAGCAGACAGGCTATATTCTCATCACTCAAAATGGCGAAATTCATGCACGCTGTGTTGTAAATGCAGCCGGTGTATATGCTGATGTATTTCACAACATGGTGAGTGAAAACAAAATAAATATTACACCAAGGCGCGGAGAGTACGAGCTTTTAGACAGGGCGGCGGGAGGTATCGTTGACAAGACTATTTTCCAGCTCCCGGGCAAATACGGCAAAGGTGTGCTCGTAACCCCGACAGTACACGGAAATATCCTAATCGGACCTACAGCAGATGACCATGAGGACAAGGATGGTACAAATACAACGAGAGCAGGCTTAGAGCATGTTGTGACATCAGGCACACGTTCGGTGCCGTCACTTCCTATGCGTCAGGTCATAACCTCGTTTGCAGGAAACCGTGCACATGAGGACGGACATGAGTTTATCATCGAGGAGCTTTCTGACGCACCGTATTTTATTGACTGCGCAGGTATAGAGTCACCGGGCTTATCAAGTGCACCGGCTATCGGCGAGAGAGTGGCAGCAATAGTTGAGGGGCTTTTTAAGCCTTCTAAAAATGCGGACTTCATCGAGACAAGAAAAGGTATTTTAAATCCAAAGAAGCTTTCAGAGGATGAGTATAAAAAGCTGATAAAGGAAAAGCCTGAGTATGGTAATATAATCTGCCGCTGTGAGATGATTACGGAGGGTGAGATAATGGATGCGGTAAACAGACCACTGGGCGCAAAGTCACTCGATGGTGTGAAGAGACGCACCAGAGCCGGAATGGGCAGGTGCCAGGCGGGCTTTTGTTCTCCGAGAACTATGGAGATTATCGCCAGGGAGAGAGGCATTTCGCAGCTTGACATCACTAAAAGCGGTGGAAAGTCAAAGATAGTTGTTGGAATGAGCAAGAATCGCGGATAGGGGGACAATATGGAGTTTTACGATATTGTGATAGTAGGAGGCGGTCCGGCAGGTCTTGCGGCAGCAGCTTCCGCTAAGAAAAATAAAATAGATAAAATACTTATACTGGAAAGAGACTGTGAGCTTGGCGGTATCTTAAATCAGTGTATACACAACGGTTTTGGTCTGCACACCTTTAAGGAGGAGCTCACAGGCCCTGAATATGCCGGCAGATTTATCAAAGAGGTCAAAGAGCTTGGCATAGAGTACAGGCTCAATACGATGGTCATGGACATCTCAACCGGTGAAGAGTTCGAAAACGGGGCAGATGACAGGCATGATGTAAAGATAAAAGATGAGGCAAACGATAAAATAGTTACAGCTATGAACCGCACAGACGGACTTTTCCATATCGCCGCAAAGACTGTAATACTTGCGATGGGCTGCAGGGAGAGAGCAAGAGGTGCTCTTAACATACCCGGCTACAGACCGGCAGGAATTTTCTCGGCGGGCACAGCTCAGAGACTGGTGAATATAGAGGGCTACATGCCGGGACGAAAGGTAGTAATACTCGGCTCAGGAGACATCGGTCTTATCATGGCGAGGAGAATGACCTTAGAGGGGGCCAAGGTGCAGGTGGTTGCAGAACTCATGCCGTATTCAGGAGGCTTGAAGCGTAATATCGTGCAGTGCCTGGATGATTTTGGAATTCCGCTTAAGCTCAGCCACACAGTGGTTGATATAAAGGGCAGGGAGCGTGTTGAGGGCATCACTCTCGCACAGGTGGACGAGTATAACAAGCCTATTGAGGGAACAGAGGATTTTTACGAGTGCGACACGCTTTTACTCTCATGCGGACTCATTCCGGAAAATGAGATTTCAAAAACAGCAGGTGTTGAGCTCAATCCGGTAACAAGCGGGCCGGTCGTAAACGAAAGCCTTGAGACAAATGTGCCCGGTGTATTTGCATGCGGAAATGTGCTTCATGTGCATGACCTCGTGGATTACGTGTCAGAGGAAGCGACAGCAGCAGGCCGCCATGCCGCAGAGTATGTGAAAAACGGTGGTGATAAGAGTTGCGATGGCAAAGGAATATCGATAACCGCTACAGGCGGAGTACGATATACTGTCCCAAGCACTATAAATACTGCACAAATGGATGATACTGTGACGGTAAGATTTCGAGTGGGAGCTGTGTATAAGAATTGTTATATTGCGGTATATCTGGATGATAAACAATTACAGCACCGCAAGCGTCCTGTTATGGCGCCGGGTGAGATGGAGCAGGTAGTGCTTAAGAAGAAGGAGCTCATCGAAACGGAAAATCCCCGCACAATTACGATAAAGATTGAGGAGGCATAGTATCATGGAAGAAAGAAATTTGACATGTATAGGCTGCCCTCTGGGCTGTGCCCTTAAAGTGACAATAGATGGAGAAAATGTCACCGTAACCGGAAATACCTGCAAGCGCGGAGCAGACTACGGAGCAAAGGAAGTGACGCATCCGACGCGAATCGTGACAAGCACAGTCTGTGTGAAAAATGGCACAATACCGATGGTATCAGTAAAGACGGCACAGGATATTCCAAAGGAAAAGATAATGGATGTGATGGAGTGTATAAACCAAATCACGGTAGAGGCACCGGTGCATATAGGTGATGTACTGCTAAGCGATGTTGCAGCAACCGGTGTGGATATAGTGGCTACAAAGAATGTTGTGCAAAAATCATATTGACAAATCACCCAATGCACTTTAATATTGTAGAAAGAAACAGGCAAATATTTAAAGGCATAAGAAAGAGGAGTACATGACGAAAGCTTTCAGAGAGAGCATCCGGTCCGTAAGATGGTGATACATTTTGGACAGGCTGAAAGATGCTTAAGACAGAAATCATGGAAGGTAGCTTTTGAGCCGAAGAACCCAGAAAGTTAAATCTATATATAACAAGATTTGACATAAGTTCTTCCGATTAGTCCACGTTACAGGACATGAGGCATTCGAGTTTATATGTATATATATGCTCCGATGTAAACGAAGGTGGTACAGCGCTAATTCGCCCTTCCGGTCAGTGATCGGGAGGGCTTTTTTTGTAGACTGAGATGTGCACATATAACGCAAATTTATTTGCTACTATGCTATTTCCGTCATGGCATGTACTAAAACTGTAAGACCGGAAGATTGCGCATGCAATCCAATCGGTCGCCCGTCGCTAGATGAAAAGAAAAACAGCAAAAGCCCCCAAAGCTTTTGCGTCATTCATATAAAAGGAGGAAAACATGAGCAAAGAACTAAACAAAACCTACGATCCAAAGGACATCGAGGATCGTCTTTACAAAAAGTGGGAAGACAACGGCTACTTCCATGCGGAGGTAGACCGCAGCAAAAAACCATTCACAATCGTGATGCCACCACCAAACATCACAGGACAGCTGCACATGGGACATGCCCTTGACAACACAATGCAGGATATCCTTATCAGATACAAGAGAATGCAGGGCTACAATGCACTCTGGCAGCCGGGAACAGACCACGCATCCATCGCAACAGAGGTAAAGGTCATCCAGGCACTTAAAGAGCAGGGAATCAACAAGGCAGACCTTACAAGAGAAGAGTTCCTGGAGAAATGCTGGGACTGGAGAAAAGAGTACGGCGGACGTATCGTAAAGCAGCTTCGTAAGCTTGGATCATCAGCAGACTGGCAGCGTGAGAGATTTACAATGGATGAGGGATGCTCACACGCAGTACAGGAGGTATTTACAAAGCTTTATAAGAAGGGCTGGATTTATAAGGGCTCAAGAATCGTAAACTGGTGTCCGGTATGTAAGACATCTATTTCAGATGCAGAGGTAGAGCATGAGGAGCAGGACGGCTTCTTCTGGCACATTAACTATCCTGTAGTTGGCGAGGAAGGCAGATTCGTAGAGATAGCAACAACACGTCCTGAGACACTTTTCGGAGATACAGCCGTAGCTGTAAACCCTGATGATGAGCGTTATCAGGATATCATCGGAAAGACATTGAAGCTTCCATGCACAGACAGAGAGATTCCGGTAATCGCAGATTCATACGTAGATAAAGAGTTTGGAACAGGCTGTGTAAAGATTACACCTGCACACGATCCTAACGATTTCGAGGTGGGAAAACGCCACAGCTTAGAGGAAATCGTTGTAATCAATGATGATGCCACAATGAACGAAAAGGCCGGAAAATATGCCGGAATGGACAGATACGAGTGCAGAAAGGCACTGGTTGAAGACCTTAAGGAGCAGGGCCTTTTAGTAAAGGTTGTACCACACTCACACAATGTAGGTGTGCATGACCGCTGTCACACAACAGTTGAGCCAATGATCAAGCAGCAGTGGTTCGTCAAGATGGACGAGATGATCAAGCCTGCAGTTGAGGGAGTAAAGAACGGAGAAATCAAGCTTCTTCCTTCAAGAATGGACAAGACATACTTCAACTGGACAGACAATATCCGCGACTGGTGTATCAGCCGTCAGCTCTGGTGGGGACACAGAATACCTGCATGGTACTGTGATGACTGTGGAGAGATGGTAGTTTCAATAGAAAAGCCGGGCAAATGTCCTAAGTGTGGCAAGGAGCACTGGACACAGGATCCTGATACACTTGATACATGGTTCTCATCAGCGCTCTGGCCATTCTCAACACTCGGCTGGCCTGAAAAGACAGAGGATCTGGACTATTTCTATCCAAACGATGTGCTCGTAACAGGCTACGATATCATTTTCTTCTGGGTAATCAGAATGATTTTCTCAGGCTATGAGCAGATGGGCAAGGCACCATTCCACACAGTGCTTTTCCACGGACTCGTAAGAGATTCACAGGGCCGCAAGATGAGTAAATCACTCGGAAACGGAATTGATCCGCTTGAGGTTATCGACAAGTATGGTGCAGATGCACTTCGTCTGACTCTTATCACAGGAAATGCACCGGGAAATGATATGCGTTTCTACTGGGAGAGAGTTGAGGCTTCAAGAAACTTCGCCAACAAGGTATGGAATGCATCAAGATTTATCATGATGAACCTTGAAGGTGTAGAGCTTAGAGAACCAAAGCTTGATGAGCTTCATGCAGCAGACAAGTGGATTCTTTCAAGGGTAAATACACTTGCAAAGGATGCCACAGAAAACATGGACAAGTTCGAGCTTGGAATCGCAGTACAAAAGGTATACGACTTCATCTGGGATGAGTTCTGTGACTGGTATATCGAGATTGCAAAGGTTCGTACCTACAAGAAGGATGAAAACCCTGAGTCAGCAAATGCAGCACTCTGGACGCTTAAGACAGTACTTGTAAATGCACTGAAGCTCCTTCATCCATATATGCCGTTTATCACAGAGGAAATCTTCTGCACACTTCAGTCAGACGAGGAGACTATCATGCTCTCTAAATGGCCTGAGTACAAAAAAGAGTGGAATTTCCCGGCAGAAGAAGCCGCAATCGAGCACTGCAAGGATCTCGTAAAGGGTATCAGAAATGTCCGTACACAGATGGATGTTCCACCTTCAAGAAAGGCAAAGCTTTTCATCACAAGTGATGATGAGTCAGTCAGAAAGATATTCGAGGACAACAAGGAGGTATATGTAAATCTTGCATTTACCAGCGAGATTACAGTACAGCAGGGCAAGGCCGGTATTGGAGATGACGCTGTATCAGTAGTGATACCTGATGCGGTTGCATACCTGCCGCTTGAGGACCTTGTTGATTTTGAGAAGGAAAAGGAAAGACTCAATAAAGAAAAGGATAAGCTTACAAAGGAGCTTGCGCGCTCAAGGGGCATGCTCTCAAATGAGAAATTCTTAAACAATGCAAAGCCTGAAAAGGTTCAGGAGGAAAAGGACAAGCTTGCAAAGTATGAGCAGATGATGGCTCAGGTAGAGGAACGTCTGGCTCAGTTTAAATAATTAAATACAGATTATATTTTGTGAACACTGTTTTCCTGGGGCAAGGATGCAAAGGAGGCCGTCCACAATGCGGTGGTTCTTGAATAGAACAAAGAAAGAATATGGAGATAAAACAGAAAGGAATAAACAATGAATGTAAATCCTATAACAAGATTGGA